>WNGL01000151.1_pt1 | contig 91651 bp, 68 predicted proteins | sample 5400591 | NCBI WGS metagenome assembly WNGL01 (sample SAMN13153377, study PRJNA577476) | soil metagenome | isolation source: 80 cm soil or saprolite under Garry oak tree replicate 1 | place: USA:California | collected 2016-06-15 | reverse complement strand
TCGTTCTCGTTCCATTGCTCTCCACCTCGCGTTGCCGCGACGCAGTTACGGTTCGATACCACACGGTGCTCCACCGCGTGCGAGCGGACTTCCACCGCTCCAACCCAGCGCCTTCTCAGGCGCACTAGGGCAGGCGTCCCCGCCTGCCAGTTCGGACGGCTTCCAGCCGCCGGTCAGTGTTCGATTATTTCGTCATTCCAGAATCTTGGGGCAGGATGCCCCAAGAACCGGCAGGCTGGAAGCCTGCCCTACTTTCCGTGCCACTCACATGGCCTCATGCCGCGAACATTGTTCCTCTAGTCTGGCTGGTAATTAGGTTGAGAAGCGTTTTTGACCACGCATGGCGCGGACTTCGAGGATTGATGCTCCGCCCCGGGTGACCCGCCTAATCAGTAGTTGATGGCTTTCCGATTTCCGATTGCAGTCGGCCCGCCCCTGGCAATAATAGGGCTTGCGGATGAACGAGTGGAATATCCAATCCCGCGCGCACGGGTGCCAGGCCTGCGGCAAGCCGTTTGCCGACCAGCAGCTTCGATGTCTGCGACCCATGCTGGCAGGCGCAATACAGCCACGGCGCCAGCGACCGCAAAGGGTTCGTTTCTTACTGGCAGGGGGTCTATGAGGCGCCGCCGGCCGCCGCGCCCGACCCGATCCGGAAGGAGAACGCCGAGTCGCTCCTGCGGAAGGTGATCGAGTTGAACGACCCGAAGCAGGCGGCGGTCGCCTACATTCTGGCCGTGATGCTGGAACGCAAGCGCCTGCTCAAAGTGAAAGAACAGTTCCTGCGCGACGGCCAGCGGGTCTTTGTGTATGAACAGCCCCGCAGTGGCGATCTGTTCACCATCCCCGATCCCAACCTGCAGCTCAGCCAGCTTGACCAGGTCCAGCGCGACGTGGCCGCCTTGCTGGAACAGGGGCTTGATCCCGCGGCGTCTCCAGGGGCGGAGCCGGCCGCGGCAACGGCGGTCGAGGCAGCGCCGCCGAGCCTTGCCAGCGAAGCCGCACTGCCGGTGGCGACGGAATGAGGCAGGCTAAGTGGTCATGACCACTAAGGCATCTTGCGTGTCCTCGCTTGATTCGCTCCAGGAACGGCTCGACTACAAGTTCCGCGACGCGGGCTTGTTGCAGATGGCCCTGACGCATCCATCGGTGGCGCACGAATCGCCGGGAGCCATCGCCCACAACCAGCGCCTGGAGTTCCTGGGCGACTCGGTGTTGAGCCTGGTGCTCACCCAGGAACTCTACGAAAAATTTCCGATGGCGGGCGAAGGTCCGCTCACCAAGGCGCGCGCGCAGATGGTCAACCGCCGCACACTCGCGGACCAGGCGCGGCGCGCCGGCCTGGGCGAGCACTTGGTCGTCAGCCATGGCGAGGAGATGAGCGGCGGGCGCAAACGCCAATCCTCGCTCGCCGACGCCTTCGAAGCCGTGCTCGGCGCGATTTTTCTGGACGGGGGCTTTGCGGCCGCGCGCGAGTTTATTCTTCGCTCGTTTCGCGATGCGTTCGGGGAGCTGACCCAGATTCCCAATCTCGAAAATCCCAAGGGCGAACTGCAGGAGATGTTGCAGGAGCAGTCCGGCGAGGCGCCGCGCTACGAACTGACCTCCGTCACCGGTCCGGACCACGACCGCGAATTTGAATGCGCGGTGTTCCACAATGGCGTCGAACTGGGCCGCGGCAAAGGGAAGAGCAAGAAGGCGGCGGAAAGCGAGGCGGCCTTCAAGGCTCTGAACACCGTGCGACAGCGGAGAATGAAGCCGCCGGGCCGCGGGCCTCCGCGCGAAGCGAAAGCGTGAACGATACCGCGGTCCGGTTCCGTCGGCGAGACGCCGACGGATGCGACCGAGACGGTCGCGCTCCCTGCCGTGCCTGGCGGGAACGATGCAAAACACCGGGTCAAAAGCATTGCCTTTTCGATCTTGGGCCGGTACACAGCGCGTGTCACTTGCATGAATATCATTGGCAAAAACGACTGTGCCGCCCGCGGGGAATCCATGGCGCCGCCTTCGATTGGATAGATGGGCCGGAGCGCAAATTGGCGGATCGCCAGCCTGGCGCTGTCGGTATTGGTGCTCGATCAGCTGAGCAAACTGATGGTGCTCAAGTACCTCGGTTACGCCCAGGAGAAAGTGATCATCCACGGGTTCTTCAAATTTGTGCATTGGGGCAACACCGGCGCCGCGTGGAGCTTGTTCCGCGGCAACAATCTGGCGCTCGCCGTCGTCGCGGCGGTCGCGCTGGCGGTCCTCGTTCTGGCACGACGCCATTTCGAGGCGCACACGCTGGGCGGACAGATTTCGCTGGGGCTTATTTTCGGCGGCATCCTGGGCAACTTCACCGATCGGCTGCGAGTGCAGCACGTGATCGATTTCCTCTATTTCTACGTCATCCGGCGCGACGGCGCGGAGGCGGGTTTCCCGGCGTTCAACGTGGCCGACAGCGCGATCTGCATCGGCGTGGGCTTGCTCTTCATTCTCTCATGGACCAACGACGGCGCCAAGCCGTCCGCCGCCAGACCGACGACATGAACACGGGATCAAGCATAACCCGGCCTGGCTGAGGATGAACGCGGTTTGGGTTTCGTGGTTCACCGGCGATCCTGCGAGTGCAAAATGAGCAGCCGCTCTGCCAGCCTCACGGTGGAAAAATCGCTTCCGGCCGAGCGGCTGGACACGTTTTTGCGCTCGCGCTTTCCGGCCATTTCGCGCAGCGGCCTGCAGCGGCTTATTGAAGAGGGCCACGTCAAAGTCAACGGGCAGCGGGTCAAGCCCACGCACCATCCGCGGGCCGGCGAGACCATCGAAGTGACCTTTCCCGAAGCCCGCGCCGCCCAGGCCCAGCCGGAGGAAATTCCGTTGGACGTTCTGTTCGAGGACGACGACCTGCTGGTACTCAACAAGCCGGCGGGTCTGGTCGTTCATCCCGCCGCCGGCAATGAAGAGCACACGCTCGTGAACGCGTTATTGCACCATTGCCGGGGCCAATTGAGCGGCATCGGTGGCGTGGCGCGGCCCGGGATCGTGCATCGGCTCGACCGGGACACCAGCGGTTGTCTGGTCGTCGCCAAGCACGACGCGGTGCATCAGGGCCTGGCCGAACAGTTCGCCGGCCGCTCGGTGGAGAAGCTCTATCTGACGATTGTCTGTGGCGAAGTCCCGCGGCTCGCCGGCGAGATCCGCGCGGCCATCGCCCGCCATCCCTCGCATCGCAAACGGATGGCCGTAACGGACGGCGAAGGGCGCGAGGCCTGGACCAGCTATCGGGTGGTGGAACGGTTGCGCGAAGCGACCCTGGTGGAGGCGCGGCTGCGCACCGGCCGCACGCACCAGATTCGGGTGCACTTTCGGCACCTCGGTTTTCCGGTGGCCGGAGACGAGATTTACGGGGCGCGCCAAACCAGGCGGCTGACCGAGTTGACGGGCTATGCCCCGCCACGCTTGCTCCTGCACGCGCGCGAACTCGCCTTCACCCACTCGCACTCCGGAAAGAAAATCCGCTTCACCGCGCCTTTACCGGAGGATTTTGAGGCGGCCTTGAGCGCGTTGCGAATCGGTTAGGCGTGGGGGCCGATGCGTCGCGGCGAGCCTGCGATTCGGCGGGTCAGATTGGCGGGCGCCGTCAGTTGGAGAAACCTGACTGTTTCGCAAGGCTGTTCTAGCCGCAGTTCAATGTCTCTTGCAGGGCCTTTACCGCAATCGCCAGTTGCCGCTCGGAGATGGTCAGCGGAGGCGTGAAACTGATGACGTTCGCATGTTCGCCCTCCGGGAGCAGGATGAAGCCGCGACGCAGCATGAGCTTGAGGACGTTGAACACGGCGGTCGTCGCGGGCGAACCATCGAGCCGGCGGACCTCCAATCCCGCCAGCAGTCCCGCGCCACGTACCGCCATTTGAAAATTGGAGCCTGAAACATCCGATTGCAGCAGACGCAACAACGCCACTCCGAGTTGAGCGCTTCGTTGAACGAGTTTTCGCCGGTTGATTTGCTCGATCTGCGCCAGTGCCATCGCACAGCCGACCGGATGGCCCAGAAACGTGCTCGTGTGGATCGCTTCGCCGGTCGAAGCGGGCCACGCCGCATCCATGAGTCGAGCCCGGCCTACGCAGGCCGAGAGCGGAAAGCCGCCGGTCAGGGCCTTGCCCAGGCAAATCAAATCGGGAACGGTCGCGGTGTGTTCGCAGGCAAACCATTTTCCGGTGCGTCCGAAGCCGGTATAGACTTCGTCGAGCACCAGCAGCGCGTCATGTTCATCGCAAAGGCGGCGGAGCAACGGCAGAAACTGTGGCGGCGGAATGTTGATGCCGCCGCGGCCCTGAATCGGCTCGACCAGGATCGCGCCGATTTGCCGGGTGCGGAAAAGGCGGCGGACCGAGTCGTCCACTTTTTCGAGTTGTTCGGCTTGCGCCGGAAACAAGACGAAATGGACGAAATGGCCGAGCTGTGAGCGGAAGGGCGCGTGAAAATGTTTCCGGTGGGTCGCGTTGAGCGCGCCGTAGCCAAGCCCGTGATAGGCGCCGGTGAAGGCGATGACGCCGGGTTTGCCGGTGGCCAGCAGCGCGGTTTTGAGCGCGGCTTCGACGGCTTCAAATCCGGAATTGCAGAAAATGGTCTTGGCGGTGGCAGCGGCAATTCTTGGTTTTGGGTATGTCGATTTGAGTTTCGCCCACCGCTCGAAGGTGAGGCGGTTGAGCTCGCGGGCGAGCCGCGCCTTGAGGGCATGGGGATGCACGTCGCCCATCGCGTGCAACAGAGCGGCCATCTGACGTTGCCCGGCCCGGACCACGCGCGGATTGGCGTGACCCGCCGCCGCCACTCCGAAAGCGGCGGTCAGGTCCAGATACCTTTTGCCGTCCGCATCCCAGACGTGAACGCCGCGGGCCCGCTCCCAGACGATCGGCCACGAACCGTCCGGCGCAACGCAAGTGACGTTCCGCGATTCGTACTCGCGGAGCAGTTGCAGAACCTGGCGGGAGCGCATGCTTCGGCGCCGACGTTGGCAGTTCCGTTTGCACGCCGCAAGACAACGGCCTGTGCTCGGCGGTGGCCCGAGCTTGCACTCGACCGCTTAAACCTAAGGCCAATCAGCCAGCGGGAACAGGCGAATGAATTTCCGGCCGCGCGAATAAACTATTTCGCGAACCGTCGAAACTTTTGTCCAACGCGGTTGTTGGAATAAGTAGTGCAGGCATGGCCGTTAACCCGGCTCGGTTGAAGTAGTGGCCATCGCGGCATTCCACGAGTCCTCGTAAACCTCCCAAGGAGGCATTTGGATGAAGTAAAGCCCGGCGCGACGAGCCAGCGCCGGAGCCAACCGTTCACGAGCGCCGGCTGCGGGCGGCGCCCGCCTCGCCGCGCGCCCGGATCACGGGAACGATTCCGTGGCGCGTTTGGTTTCCATTGCCTTCCTGCTTTTGGGTTGAATTTCGGTGTCGGAGGCCTGATCATTCCGGCATGACTCACACGATTTATCCCCGCAGTCCACGCGAGGTCATGGCCGGCTGGACGTATCTCCCGCGGTTCGTCGATAAAATCCGCCTGCACCTGGCGGGCAAGCTGCACCCGGATTACCAGGAAAACTTCACGAAGGGCTTTGACGGTGTCTGGCTCAAGGCCGCCGGACTGACCGCCGACCAATTCATCGCCGTAGTCAAAAACAGCATCACCGACGGCGAAGTGTGCGATTGGGTCCGGCAGAACGTCAAAAAGACCGAGGCCGAGAAGGCCGCTCTGCGCGATTACATTTTGAACCGCGGCAAGGATTCCGACGAGCTGAGGCAGCGTTTGAAGTTGCGCAAGGAACAGGCTGGTATCAGTCATCGCGACGACATTCAGAGCTTCGTTGACTTCATCGACGCCGACGAAAAGCGGATTTAAGCACAATCCCAGGGCAGGGAAGTTACCGCCCCGGAACCCGCCCTACCTATGAATGCCGACGGCGTGACGGGCCAACAACGGAGCTGGGAACATGCTCCGGCTAGGCGCGTGCAAGGTTGCTTACCTGTTCTCGCCGTGCTGTGCGCCATTGCGGTCGCGCCCACGATTCGCGCCGCGATTGATCTACCCGTGCTCAGCGATCCACGCCTTCAGCTTAGCCTCTTCGCGGCCGAACCGGACATCGTGACGCCCATCGGCATCGCCGTCGATAAACAGAACCGGGTATTCGTGGTCGAATCCCACACGCATTTTCCCAAGCGGGACTATCCGGGGCCGAAATACGATCGGGTCAAGATTTTTCAGGACACCGATGGCGACGGCAAGCCGGACCGCATTTCGGTCTTTGCGGACGGGCTGCATCACTCGATGAACCTGGCCTTCTCACCCGACGGACAACTCTACCTGACCCATCGCAACGGCGTTTTGATTCTGCGCGACCGGGACGGCGACGGCGTGAGCGAATCGCGCGCGACGGTGTTGGAACTGGAAACCGCCGGGGCCTACCCGCACAACGGCATTGGCGGCATTGCGTTCTCGCCGGACGGCTGGCTTTACGTCGGCCTGGGCGAAAACCTCGGCGAGAATTACACGCTCAAAGGGAGCGATGGTTCCCGCCATAGCGGCGGCGGCGAAGGGGGCAACATTTTTCGCTGCCGGCCCGATGGCAGCCAGCTGCAACTCGTGGCCACCGGATTCTGGAATCCATTCGCGTTCACCTTCCTGCGCTCCGGCCATCTGCTGGCGGTGGACAACGATCCGGATTCGCGGCCCCCGTGCCGCTTGCTCGACGTGGTGGAGCAGGGCGACTACGGCTTCAAATTCCGTTACGGGCGCAGCGGATTGCACCCGTTCACCGCGTGGAATGGCGAACTGCCCGGCACGCTGCCGATGGTGGCGGGCACCGGCGAAGCACCCTCGGGCATTCTCGAATGCGACCGGGCGCGCTGGCCGGGAACCGAACGCGGCGCGGTGCTGGTCACTTCCTGGGGCGATCATTTTCTGGAACTGTACCGGCCCACGCCGTTTGGCGCCTCGCTGCGCGCCGAGCGCGAAATCGTGGCGCGCGGCGGCGAATGGTTTCGTCCGGTGGCAATCGCCACCAGACCGCAGGGCGACATCTATTTCACGGACTGGGTGGATCGGGACTATTCAGTCCATGGCAAAGGCCGCATCTGGCGCCTGACGGCCACGCCGGAAAGCGGCGCGAAGGTCTGGGCGGGCGAGAGCGGCCAGCCTCGCCCAAATCCGGCGGTGGAACTGATGCAGCGCCTCTCAAAGCTGGATGTCTCCGGAGATTATCCGGAACTGGTTCGCGCCCTGTCCGGTGAAGATCCGTTCCTCCGTTCGGCGGCGATCAGCGCCCTCGCGCGCCCGGCTTTTCGCGAGCAGGTTCTCGCCGATCTGAAACACCAAGATCCGTCCGTCCGGCTTGGCGCGTTGCTGGCTTTGCGCCGCGCGCGGTACGATCAGCCGGCGGCGATTCTCGCCAAACTATTGGCCGATCCGGATGAACGAATTCGTTTGATGGCTTTGGTTTGGATTGGCGAGGAAAAGCTGGTCCGCCTGGCGGATCGGCTGCCGGACGCGTTGTCGGCCGGACCGGTTTCGCCGGCGCTGTTCCACTGCTACTCGGCAGCGGCGGAGATATTGGCCAAGGCCGGCGCCCCGGCGGCGCCGCCGCCGGCGGGCAGCGCCGCGCGCGTGATGTTGCTGGCGCTGGAAGTCAGACGCGATAACGCCGCCGCCCTGGCTTTGCTTTCCAAGCCGGCGCGCGAAGCGCCGCCGCAACTGCGCCTCGAAGCGGTGCGGACCCTCGCCGAATTCCCCGACCCTAAAGCCGACGAACTGCTCACCGCGATTGCCCGGGACGGGAAAAGTCCGGTGGATTTGCGCACGGAAGCCATTCTCGTGCTGGCGGCGCGGCCCGTTGACGTCTTAGCAAAGCTGGCCGACCTGCTGGACGATTCGGAGCGCGCGGTGCAAATCGAAACGGCGCGCGCATTCCGACAGGCCGCGCTAGAGCCGCGGATTCGCCTGGCGCTGCAGCGAAAGTACGATTCGGCGCGTGATGATGACCACCAAACTTTGCTGGCCGAACAGTTGGAGCTGGCGTTATTTCCTCCCGGCGCCGGCCGCGGCGATTCACGGAACCCGCGCGCCGCGCGCCCAGCTTCGGACGAGCAATGGCGCGCGGCGCTGGGGACGGGCGGCGACGCGGATTCGGGTCGGCGGGTTTTTTTCCATCCGGCCGTCGGCTGCGCGCGTTGTCACCGGATTGAGGACCATGGCGGTGAGATCGGACCCAACCTGTCCACGATCGCAATCTCCTCCGATCGCGAGAAACTGATGCAATCCATCCTGCATCCCTCCCGCGAGATCGCCCCGCAGTTCGCGCTACACCTCATCGAAACGACCGACCACGAGAGCTATGCAGGGCTGCTCGCCGGCCAAGGAGCCGATGGTTCGATCACGCTGACGACTGTCGATGGCAAGGGGGTGTTGATTCCCGCCAGCCGGATCGTTTCCAACCAGCCCTCGACCGTTTCGCTCATGCCGGAAGGTTTGGAGAACGCGCTGACGGTGCAGGATTTCCGGGATTTGCTCGCGTTCCTGCGTTCCCTGAAATGAGGCCCGCCGATGAAGCCCCACGATTTGACCCGCCAGCCCAAGACCGATCCGATTGACCTCTACCGTTATCGGGATGGCCTCTACGCAGTGGACCTGCTCACCGCGGCAATCACCGGCTTGGATCTGTTCACGTGGCTTTCCAGGAATCCGGCGGACCAAAAGGCCCTTTGCGCGCATTTCGGAATCACCGAGCGCCCGACTGATGTGATGCTGACGCTCTTCACCGCCATGGGCTACTTGGAACGGCGCGGCGAACAGTTCCACCTTACTGAAAAGGCGCGCGAGCATCTGGTGAGCGATTCGCCCTGGTTTCTAGGGCCATACTACGCCTCGCTCAACCAGCGGCCGGTCTGCCAGGACATGCTCAACGTGCTGCGCACCGGCCGGCCCGCCAACTGGGGCAGTTACAAGGACGAGAAAGAATGGGCCAAGGCGATGGAGACCGAACCGTTCGCCAACCAGTTCACCGCCGCGATGGATTGCCGCGGCGTGTACTTGGGCCAGGCCGCGGCCCGGCGGCTCGACTTGAAAGATCACCGGCATCTGTTGGACATCGCCGGCGGTTCCGGGATTTACTCGTGCGCGTTCGTCGCGCGCCATCCGCGCCTGCGCGCGACCGTCCTGGAGAAACCGCCCGTCGATGCCGTCGCTACGCGTTGCATCGCCCAACGCGGTTTCGCAGACCGCGTTTCGGTGGTCGTGCGGGACATGTTCGCCGACCCGTTCCCCGCGGATTGCGACGTGCATCTGTTCTCCAACGTGCTGCACGATTGGGACGAGCCGATCGTCCGGCAGCTCTTAAATAAATCGTTCGCGGCGCTGCCTTCCAACGGTTTGATCGTCGTCCACGATGCGCACATCAACTCGGACAAGACCGGCCCGCTGCCCGTGGCCGCTTACTCGGCGCTGCTCATGAACATCACCGAAGGCAAATGTTATTCGGTGGTGGAGATGCAGGGCTATTTGCAGGACGCCGGGTTCGGCCCGGCGGATTATTTCCCAACGGCCGCGGACCGCAGCGTGATGACCGCGGCCAAACCGTAGTAGCGGAGGCTATGAATATGGAGCCGTTCGCTACGCCAACAGCGCGTTTACTACGTTGCCCGAGACATCGGTGAGGCGGAAATCCCGTCCGGCGTGGCGGAAGGTGAGCTGCTCGTGGTCGAACCCAAGCAAATGAAGAATCGTCGCGTGGAAGTCGTGCACGTGGACGCCGTTTTCGGCTACTTGCGCGGTATGATCGTCCGTCATGCCGCAGGCGATTCCACCCTTCACACCGCCGCCGGCTAGCCAGGAATCTTCCGGCCAAAGATAACGATTGCCGGATGTCGTCGCCAGGTCATCCCGCCGGGGCCAAGGGGGAAAAGCTGGCGAAGCGGTGGAACGCATTCCTACCCGCTTCTTGCGGGGCTGCCTCGCAAGTCAAAGCTGAATTGGACGAAACGAACCTCCGGGTGGAGTTTGCGCACTGCGTGGCGGGCTGAATCTTAGTCCGCTCAACGCATCGTCAGCGTGCCGAGGTCCAGCGGGTCGGCGGATTGGTCGTCGCCTGCTTCCGGCACGACGACCTCTTGAATGACGGAGCCGAGCGAGCGTGGCTTGCCCGAGCTGGAAGCTTCGAGCGTGGCCGTGAATTGATAGGTGCCCGGCGGCACATCCTCGATGGAGAATGAGCCGTCCGCCTTGACCTTCGGTGAATGACCGCGCAAGGCACGGATGCGCGCGCGACCCTCCTTCGATTGCCAGAATTCCACGTTCCATTTCTCGACCTCTCGTGCGGTCAATCCTTTTGGCCATAGTAGCGGCTCCGGCTTTGTCCCGAGATTGGCGAACAGGATTTGCTTTGGCCAATCAATGGTCTGTTCCGCATCGGGAGCCACGAAGCGGCCCACGAGCTTGCGGCCCGTGCTGATCATTTGCACGCGCGTGGTTCCCCCCGGCTTGATTTCGACGGGTGTCTCTTGGCTGAAGGGAATGCCGAGCCCGGCGACGTAGAAGAGATCGAAATCACCCGGCGGAACCTTTTCAAAAACGAAGTTCCCTTTATCGTCCGTCTTGGCGTAGTAGCTCAAGGCGATTGGTCCGCGGTAAAAGCTAACAGACCCGTCATAGAGGGTTACTTCCCTTCCGGCATTGGAGTCGCCGCGCAGTTGCAGCCTGCCCTCGACGCGCCCCCAGGGCTGCAGATGAATTTCCAGCAACTGGTTGGCGCCGGCTAACTGGGCGCGGCCAAATCCTAGTTCATGTGCCGCCACGACCGTGTGGGCGTCCGGGTCGGGCACAAAGGAAAAGCCGCCGGCTTCATCCGCATCGACCACGATGGCCTCCCTCCGATTTTGAAACGTGCCTCCGCTCAGCGTGATTCCTCTTTCCAATGTGCAGAGCGCTACTTCGGCCCCGCTCGCCGGGCGACCGTCCGCCAGCAAGACAATGCCGCGCACCGAACCCTCCGGACCTAACTTGCTTAGCTCGGCATCGAAGGTCTGGTCGGTGGCATTGGTCCTGAGCGGGCTGGAGATTACCGTGTCGTAGCCATCGGCTTCGATCCGCACGAGCAGAGGGAACGCGTACTCATCAAAGGTGAGCTGGTACTGGCCATTGGCTCCATTCACGAAGCTGAGCCGCTCCCATTGGCGCGAATCCGGGTCGGAGCCAGGAATGACTTTGAAGGTGGCGATGGGTTCTTTCGTGTCCGCGTCGGTGACCTGGCCGGAAACGCTGATTTCCTTGTGGAGAGTGATGGTGTGTTCCTCGCCATCGGCCATAGCTGCATTGTTACGCGAATAGAAATAACCTTCCTTGTGGGCAAAGAAGGTCATTGGGTCGAGCGGCGCCCCGTTCCATTCGATGCGTCCGCTCTCGTCGGTGAATCCGTCCCAGGACAAAACATTGCGCTGCCCCCGCCATTGCTCCAGCGAAACACGGGCGTGGGCCATGGCCGCGCCGGTGTCGTCCACCACCCGCAGGCGCAGCAACGCACCCGGCTTGAGTTCGATCTTTTGCCCCGGCGTATTGGTGGAGATGAACACTTCCTCTCGTTCCGCGGAAAAGCCGTTGGCAGAGACGGTCAGGAAAGTTTGTCCAGCCGAAAGACGACCAAGCGTGAAGGAACCATCGGCGGCCGTGGTGGTGGACGGGCTGTCGGAGAAAATGATGTGGCCTGCGGTCACTTTGGCGGAGAAAATGATGTGGCCTGCGGTCACTTTGGCCCCGGAAATCGGATTTTGTTGGTCACCCGTCACTATGCCGGCGACCTTTAGGCCGCTTTTGAGCACCAGCACGGCGGTGCCGGCGAAAAGCTCGTTCGCGGTAACGGATTCCGGGCTGAGAGAATTCTGTCCGTCTGCATCGGGACGGAAACTGGCGTTGGGAAATGCCGGGTGCTTCACCTTCACCCAGAAGTCCCTGGCCTTTTTCGAGGCGCTGCCGAAGCTCCAGCGCCCGGCCGCGTCGGTTTTCGCCGAGGGCAAATCGTCGCTAGGGAAGCCGTGACGCTCGGATTGAAATTCGTGCCCGCTATTATCTCCGGTGTCCATGAACTGCACCTGGATTTCGGCGCCCGAAACCGGGTTGCCCGATTGATCCTGGACCAGGCCGCCAATGCTCGCGCCCCGTTCGAGTTTGAGCACGTATTCCTTCGGCAGCGGTTCCTTGCCTGGGCCACGCCAAACAAAGCACTTTTGGACATAACCATCCGCCAGGGCGCCGACAAAGAGACGGTCGGGATCGGAATAGGGGAGCGGCACGTCGCAACGGCCATCGTTATCCGTCGCCAGGTCAGTCCGCTGTTTGATGTTACCCCAATCCCTTCCGGTGACGAGGAGCACTTTGGCATGAGCCACGCCCGCGCTCGTCTCCGCATCCACGGCGCGGAACGCCAGATGGGGCGGGTTGGTTTGCGGGAGCTGCAACGGCGGTTCAGCGGCGGCTGGACCGGTTGTCGATGCCGACGTGGGGTCGGTTGGTTGTGTCGCGTTCGCCGCAGTACCGACGAGCTTGGGATTCGCGGGCGTTGCGGAGAACGTATTATGCAGCAGCAAGGCAGCGGCAAAACCGCCGGCGGCCAATCCGGCGGCGAGTTTGAATTTGGACCAGCGCCAGGCAGCGATGGTTTGTTGGACGAGCGCGGGCAGGGCGGCCGGCGCTGCTGCGCCATGGGCCAGCGCCCCGCAAGCAATCAAGCCGCTCATTCCCGCCGGGACAGCCTGGACGCTGTGAGCGGCCAATGCGGCACTCAACACGGTCCCCGAAACGATGAAGCCACGCCGGGCGAAGAAGCCGCGCAGTTTGTCGAGGGCGCGGGCGACGCGCTTCTTGGCGGCTTCCTCGCTGACGCCGAGCTTGTTTGCCACCTGAATAAGCGATTGGTCCTGGAAGAAACGAAGTATGACGGCGTTGCGGTCCTTTTCGCCCAGGCGCTCCATGGCTTCGTCAAGCCACGGGCTGATGCGCCGCCAGGCCTCGTTGGGAGAGGAGAGTTGATGCATTGCGAAGGCCTCCTGTTCGCGCCGTTGGCGGCGCAGTTCGGCGCGCTGAGCCCGGCTGGCGACGAAATGGGTGGTGCGATAAAGCCAGCCGGGCAGGACCACACCGCGACCAAAATTGCCGGCTTTGCGGGCCAGGAGAATGAAAACGGCCTGCGTGACCTCATCGGCAAGCTGCGGGTCGCGCACCTGCCGCACGGCGGCGGAACGGACCAGGCCGAGGTGACGTTCCACCAAGGCGCGGAAGGCCGTTTCGGATTTCCGCGCGGCGTACTCGTGAAGGAGTTGCCAGTCTTCCATGTTCATCGTGCTGCCTATATTCTATTATCCCCGCTGCCACACCGAAAGGGGACAAAGACTTTTTGGCGCGGCTGGAAGCTGGGCTTATTGGCTGTCCCCCTGACTCGCAGGATCGCTACCGGCCGCCAAACTGCGGCAGGACGAAACAGTAAGCGGTGTATTTGATTTCGCTCCAGGCCAATTCCGGCACCGGATAGCCGGGGAACAATGGCTGGCGCACCGGCGTAAATTCCACCCGCACCCGAATCGACCGCTTGCCTTCTGTCAGCCGGCGCGGGATGAGGAATTCGTCGTCGCGAAAACGCCGATTCGAGGTCTGGACATGATGCTCGGTCGCGCCCAGTTCCGCCTTGGGATTCGAATAGACGCACGTGTTGGCTCCCGCCAGATACCAGATACCGGCTGGGCGCCATTTCGACGTGGCGCGCCCCGCGTCGGCCACGAAGACTTCGGCGCGCTGGTTCGGGAACTGGTAATCGAGTTTGCGCCGCAGCAGAACGCCGAAGTTCTTCGGCTCGATCTGAAGTGTGAACTCCGAGGCGCCGGTCGTTTTTCGCCCGCGATCGGTCTGCGCCGGATAGACCTCCTTCCCGTCGAGCGTATCCACTCCCCATTCGTAGCGCGACGTGATCTCGTACGGCGCCGAGGCCTCGGGCGAATGGTATTGATGGGCCGCCTCGCTCTGCGGATCGCCGAGTTGCAACTCGTCGCTCTTCACCAGTGACGCCCCTGGAAGGCCATACCAATACGTCACCGCCCGGTAATGTTCGATCGACTGGTTTTCTCCGCCGTGTTCGAGGCGGATGACCGCGTTTCTCCCGAACGGCATGAGGTCGGCCAGCAGAAATCGGTACGCCGATTTCAAGCGTGTTCAGCGCGGCCCGATCGGAAAACATCCAGGAATTGCCGACGAAATGGCCGGACCAATCACCGCCGCCTTCCGCCTCGCGCGTATCGAGCAGAACCAGGTCCTTGCCCGGCTCGGGTGTGGGAAAATCGCGATAAGTGGCGTGGAAATAACCAGCGTGGTTGGCCGGCCCGCGGTAGGGCGCGGTGCGCACCGACCAACGCGCCGGCGACACCGGCTTCCCGGCGCCGATGAGTTCGAATCGCGCCGAGTGAAAAAACGGCATCGGGAAATAGCACGCCAGGCGCGCCTCTTTATCGTCGAACCGAACGTGAATGGGGAAGCCTTTGACGAGGTACTCGCGGGCATCGCGGTTGTAAAGCGTGCCCGCGCCGTAGAACAATGCGATGGGCGCATCGATGGATGGCCCAGGCCGATCGTCCCAGGTCACTCGCAGCCGCGCGCGGCCAAACTCGATCGCTTCCTCTTTGGGCACGGAGAATTCGAGGGCGCGAACCGCCGCCGGCCCTCGGTCCAATTTGAGAAACATGACGGTTTCGCCGGCGGGAAGAGTGAGCGTGCCGCTCCGCTCTTCAGTCTTGAGCCTCCGGCCTTCGCGAGAATCGGCGCGCGGCGCCAGGTCGTCCCCGGCGCGACCGATCAGCTTGAGAACGTCGGCCGGCGGCGCGACGTTCGTGCTCCAGGAGCGAATGCGTTGCGAGAGCGGAATGCCTTCCACGAACTGGTGATAGATGTAATAACCGGTCCCGTAATGCGTCCGCGAGTAGGCCATTTCAAACGAGTGCTCGAACGGGATCGGCGCCCAGGTCAGGTCGGCGCCCCGGGTTGCCGACCAGGTCCAGGTGAGCGGATTGGGTAGCGCGTTTTCGGGGAGGAAGACTGAGTTGGCCGCCGGATGATCGGGATCGGCCGTGCTGGTTTCCCGAACGAGATAATCCTGTCCATCCACCACGAAATGCCACGGGCTGCCGTGCCAATGATTGTAGCGAGCGAAGTAGAGAATGCCCGGACCTTCGACATCGAGAGCGACGTTGAAATCGTCGGCGACCTGGTAAAGGAAATGGCTGGCGTCCGCCCCTTCGTTGCCGCCGCGCCGATCGTAGGTGCTGCGCATATAAGCCCGCACCCCGATCCGTTGCTGCGGCCAGCGCTCCCACATCCGGTAAGCATCCAGTCCCACCGGCGTAACCGGCAGCTCCTCGCCCAGGCAACTGACGCCCACCGCGAAGCCAACCGACCAGAGCCTGGCAAAGCGCATGCTGCGATGAAAGCAGGCATATCCTTTCAGTCAACCCGCGGCTTGAAGGATTTCTCGACGGGCAGTCCCACATTGCAGTAGGTAAGGATTTTAGATGAATGTGAGAATGAGCGAGACGTTTCCAATCCGACCGACTGAGCATCCGCGCGCGCGAATTAGAATTGCGGCAAGCTGCCTTACGGAAACACGACGATTGATTGCGTGATCTTCGATCCCCCTTACATGCACACCCCCGGCGGCACGGCCCATCAGAACCACCAGAATTTCGAGGCGTACTACTCCAACAACGGGATCGAAAACAGCTCCAAGAAATATCACGAAGCCGTGCTCGACCTTTACTTCAAAGGGGCGCGCGACGCCTACCGCGTCCTGAGGCCGGAGGGCATTTTCATCATGAAATGCCAGGACGAAGTGTGCGCGAATCAGCAGCGCCTCACGCACGTGGAGATCATCAACGAACTGGGGAGATAGGCTTCGTGGTGGAAGACCTGTTTGTGGTGGTGCGCAAAAACAAGCCCGGCGTCAGCCGCATTCTCCGGCAGGTCCACGCCCGGAAGAACCACTCCTACTTCCTCGTTTTCCGCAAGGCTCTCAGGTGTTTGGCGCGTCGCTTGCCTTTCCCCCGATGAAGGTTGCGTCAACCTCAACCGCGCCGGACAGCTTCTTCATGGCCGCAACGTCCGGCCCCATTGCAAAGCGAATGCGGTGCGCCATGAACCACGCGCTCTTGTAGGTGATCTTCAACATGCGGTGCAACTGATGGGCGCTGAGCGCCTTCTTGCTCGAACAAACGATGAACATGGCCATGAGCCATTTGCCAATGGGAATATGCGAATCCTCGAAGATCGTGCCGACCGTAACGGTGAACTGCTTTCGACACGCCGCGCATTTGTAAACGCCCTTGCGGGCCGGAGCTTTGCTCGTGGCCCTGGGCATGAGCTTGTAAACCTCGTTGAACTGGCAATGCGGGCAGACCGGACCGTTCGGCCACCGCAACGATTCAAGCAATGCACGCGCTTTGTCGTTGTCTGAATACTGCTGCGCGAGCGTCATCAGGTTCAATTCATCGGCATCGAATGTCGCTTTCATGCCGCGACGGTCGCAAATCGGCCTGGGTTTGTCAAGTAAATAATCCCGAGGCTCCGTCTCGACTTTGAGACGTAAGTATCTGATTCCAGGCTTGATATGACGTGAAGAGCTAGGCTGAGGACTAACGCCGCAGGAACTTGGCCACGGCTTCGGTACGGGTCCGAACCTGGAGCTTTTCGTAAATGCGGCGGATGTAGGTGTGCACCGTTTCGTAGCTGATGCTTAATTTGTCCGCGATCTCCTTGTAGAGAAAACCCTGGCTCAGACAGTCCAGCACTTCCTTTTCACGGGGCGACAAGTTCTCGGTGGGCTGGGCGGAGGCGCCGGCCCTTTGAAAAGACTGCACCACTTTGCGGGCGATATGGGTCGTCATGGGCGAACCGCCTTGGCGCACGTCCCGGATGGCGGCGAGCAATTCGGCGCTCGTGGTGCGCTTGAGCAGGTACCCGGCAGCGCCCGCCGCCAGCGCGTTGAAAATATTCTCCGTGTCTTCGTACACGGTGAGCATCACCACTTGGGTATCCGGCAGGAGCTCCTTCAAGCGCCGGACGCATTCCACGCCGTTGATCCCCGGCAGGTTGATATCCATCAAGACCACGTCCGGGCGGTCGCGCGGCAGGCCTTCCAGGGCGGCTTCCGCGTCGGCGTATTGGCTCGGGCAGCGGAATCCGTCGGCGCGGTTGATCAGGCGAGCCAGGGTGCCGCGCACTTGCTCGCTGTCCTCGACTATGGAGACGGTAATGGGCATGTTTGAACCAGGAATGTGGCGGGCTATCGCCGCGAGTCCGATTGGGCTTGGGCGCGCGCGTCCGTTTTGTCGGTGCCAAACGGCGCAGTCAGACGAACCACCGTACCGCCATCCGGCCCAGGCACGATCGCGAACTCCCCGCGGATGTCTTCCATCCTGCGGCGCATGTTCCGCAAACCATTCCTGGTTTGGGCCATCGACGCGTCCAGGCCGGCCATGCCGCGGCCGTTGTCTTCGATTTCCAAGGTGAAGGTCCCGCGCTCCAAGCGGAGCCGGAGCCAGACTGCCGAGGCGTGGGCGTGCCGAACGACGTTGGTCACCGCTTCTTTGGCGGCGAGGAAAACGTTGTGGCGCACGTCCGGGAGGATCGGAGTGCCGGGGAGCTGGGGCGGCGCCTCCAGCCGGAAACGCAGTCCGGCTACCTCGAGATATTCCTGGGCATGCTTGCAGACGTAACTGATCAGCCCATCCAACGTATCGTTCGCGGGGTTGACTGCCCAGACGATTTCATCGAGGACTCGCGTCGTGTCGCGGGCGGTTTGGGAGATTTGGCGGGCATGTGCCTCAACCTCGCGCGGCAAATCTTTGTCGCCCTCGACTAGTTCGCCCAACAAAGAGACTTGGGTGAGGCTGGCGCCGAGTTGATCGTGGATGTCCCGCGCAATGCGCGCGCGTTCTTTCTCCAGTGCTTCCTGTTGTCTCAGGCGCTCGACTTGGCGCCGCAACCTTTGGGTGGAGAGGTAATGCACGGCGCCGATAATCGTTCCGAGCAGGCAGGCCGCGGTGGCGCCGAGGAACCACCAAGTCCGCCAAAATGGCGGCTCGACGGTGAGGGCCAGAGTGCTGCCCGTCTCATTCCACACTCCGTCTTCGTTGCAGGCGGTCACTTGAAAGCGGTAATGGCCCGGCGGCAGTTGGCTGTAGCGGGCGATCCGGACGTCGCCGGCCTCGATCCAGGCCTTCTCGTGGCCTTCCAACCGGTATTTGAAGCGCGCCCGCTCCGGCGCGGCGAGGTTGAGACTGGTATAAGAGATCTCCACTCGTTCCTTGCCCGCGGGGACGGTCACTGTTTGGTACATTCCTGCCTGGACGCCGGTGCCGTTCTGTGGCTGGCCCTCGATCAGGACCGATTCGATCACCACCGGGGGCGGGTGCGGGTTGGGGTTGAGTTGGGCCGGGTTTACGGACGCCAGCGCCTTGACGGTGGGAAACCAGAGCTTTCCATCCTGCGTGCGCCAAGCTCCCGGCTGGGAGTTCGGCGTACACTCACTCGTTGGCAGGCCGTCTGCCTTGCGGTAGGCGCGAAAGGGGATCGAGGTGGCCGCGCCGCGGGCGAAGTCATTCAGCGCTTTTTTTTGCGCGCGTATGAGGCCGAGGTTCGAGCCAATCCATAGGTAGCCTTGGCCATCCTCGAGCAAGTAACCGATACTATTGCTGATGAGGCCGTCCCTTTTCGTGTAGCGGGTCCATTTGCCCTCTTGGAGCCGGGCCAGGCCGCTGCCGAAGGTTCCGATCCACAAGACTCCCTCGGCATCCACACACAGCGACGAAATGTCGTCACTGGGGAGTCCATCTTTCTTGCGGAACGACGTGAAACGGCCTTCCCGCAGTTGATTCAGTCCTCCCCCGCGAGTGCCAACCCAGAGGTTGCCATCGGCGTCATCGGCGATTGCCCGCACGACTTCCGCCGACAACCCGTCACGCGTCGTGAACACTTTCCAGTCGTGCTCGTCCCAGCGCGCCAGCCCGCCCTCCGTGCCCACCCAGAGTTTGCCTTCGCGGTCCTGATGCATGGCCGAGATCTGCCGGTTGATTGCTTCAGACCCTGGCGCTTGGCGGAAAAAGCCGTTCTGCAATTGAAAGAGTCCATCGCCATAAGTGCCGGCCCAGACCCTTTGGTTTCGATCGGCGAAGAGGGCGCGCACGTATAGGTTCATCAAACCCTGCCGGGCGCCGAATTGCTTCAGAACGCCTTCTTTCCAATAATTGACCCCAACTCCGTTGACGCTGAACCACAAGCCTCCCTGCGAGTCTCCGCACACCGATTGCACCACCAAGCCCCGAGATTCCTCCAGCACGTCGAACACCTGCCGTTTCACCCGGTTCAGCCCGCCGCCGTCGGTCCCCACCCAGAGACTGCCCTCACGATCGACGAGCAGTGAGAGGATATAATTGTAAGCCAGACCCTGGTTGGTCGAGAGGCAAGTGGCCTTGCCCGCCGAGTCAAACCAGAACACTCCCTCGCCCAGCGTGCCGACCAGCAGGTTTCCCTCCCGGTCCTCGCAGGCAGCAGAGACACGCGTAAGCCGCCGCCAGGGATAGGGTCCCAAGTTGCGTTCGAGGCGGTTGGTCGCCCACTTCTGGACGCGGCCATCGGCCAGGCGCCAGTACCCGCCTTTTTGGCTGGCAAGAAGGAAATCGAGCTTACCCACGGCCAACTCCTGCGCGATCGGCAGTTCGAGTGAAGGGCCAGGCGGGATCGGGCCGATAGCGCATTGGCGGTGATCGGTCCCAATCCAAACCGGGCCGGAGGGTTCCGCGATGATGACCCGGTTAGTGCTCGCAACGTCCGGCCCGAGAAAGAAAGGCTTGAAGCGTCCCTTCGAGTAGCGCCACAGTTCCCCGTTCGCGTTGTAAAGCCAGACCGTGCCCGTGGCATCCTCACAGGCCGCGGCCAAGCGTCGCTCGGGGCCGCCCAGCCCGATCTCCGGAGGGCTTGTCGCTTGACCATCTTTCATCAAGGCGAAGCCGGCCGTCTCGGTGCCGATCCAGAGGTTGGCCTGGCTATCCTCGAAGAGGTGGACAATGCGGTCGCTGTTCAGGCCGCGGGTGTTGCTCTCATCAAACACAGTGAATCGAATGCCATCGAATCGCACCAACCCATTGAGGGTCCCTAACCAGAGGTAGCCTTCCCGGCTCTGCGTCATCGAGATGATCGCGTTCTCAGGCAGCCCGTCTTCGGTATCCCAGCCGTCGATGATAAAAGGCGCGCCGGGCTGGGGTCCAGTGCTTGCGGCCGCCGAGAGGTTCCCGAGAGAGCCATAGAGCAACAGCCACGCGGCGGCCAAAGCCCGTCTGTGATTCGGCATGTCCGATTGTTCCGGTGGTCCGGCGGCCATGTAAAGCGGTTTGATACCGCGCTGATCCAGGCTGAGCGACGGCGAACGGACGTCCAGACGAGGAACGGCCCCTCCCGGTTTGGCCCGGCGAGCGCGGTCGCGAAAAAATCGGCCGGCGAGGGTTCATTGCGCCAACTGCCCGAAGAGCGCACCGTGAAGCGAACGGCAAACTTGCTCCGAAGGCGGTTGCGCGCGTAATATTCTCCCTAATGGAACGGAACGAACTGACCCGGCATGACGTGGCCGCGCGGTTTCCTATTGTCGCCGGTCGCAAAACGCCAATCGGGCGTGCGGGTTGAAAACGCAGATCGTTTCGTTTAACCGGTTGCGCTCGTAGCTCAGATGGATAGAGCAACTGCTCTCTAAGTCGAAAAGGATTTTTTGCCCCGTTTGGCAACCATTGATTGCGATTGTGTTTACAGGTGGTTCCTGCACTTCGACGTTTGCTCCGTTTGACCTTTTTTGGCTCCAAAAACAGGCCGGTAGTATAGAATGAACGCATAGAAAAACCGGACTGCCTTTTAGGCAGTTGGCCCCTCCTTGTTTTTCTTCGGAAATCGACTGGGAAAACCGTCAGAAAACCATGCAGGCAGGTGCTCTTGCCCCGTCGTTATCGGCTTTTGTGCATGTTTTCAAACCGTGGTTCTATACTGGTTCCAGCAATCTCGAATTGCTCTCGAAAATGAGCGTGCGCGAGGCCGAGGATCGATTTCCGCGATCATGTTTCAGAAGTCCCAGACAGTGTCTGTGAAATCTCACAAACGCCAGATTTGAGCGACGCGGTTCCCCAATTCCCGTCGATGTTTGACTGCCGATCCGGTCTGTTTTGGCCGATTCCAGATGCCGGACGAAAAGAGTAGGTTTCTCGCATGAAAATCTCCCCTGATCTATTCGAGGCTTTTTTGAAATGCCCTACGAAGTGCTGGCTGCGGGCCTCTGGTGAGCCAGACTTTGGCAACCCATATGCACAATGGGTGAGATCACAAAACGAGTCTTACCGCGTGACTGCAACCCAACGGCTTCTTTCAGAAACACCAGAAGACGAAGCTGCTCTTTCGCCTCCGGCGGAGAATCTGAAAGCCGCCAAGTGGTGTCTGGCAGCCAGCCTGGTCGTAAAGGCACAAATGAATTCCTGCGTTCTTGAGTCCGAGATCCATGCCGTGGAACGGGTGCCCTCTGAAGGCCGGGGCAGGCCAACACAGTTCATTCCTATTCGTTTCATCTTCACCAACAAGCTCGGGAAGGACGACAAGTTGCTGCTGGCGTTCGACGCACTGATGCTTTCCGAAATGCTCGGACGCGAAGTCAGCCTCGGCAAAATCATCCACGGCGACGACCACACCACACAAAAAGTGAAAACCTCAGCCCTGGCCAGGGAGGTGCGGAAGCGTATTGAAAAAATCGCTACGCTGCTCTCCAGTCCGTCGCCGCCCGATCTCGTCCTGAACCGGCACTGCGCCGAGTGCGAGTTCCAAACCCGCTGCCGGCAGAAAGCGATTGAGAAGGACGACCTCAGCTTGCTGGCCGGCATGAGCGCGAAGGAGCGCGAACGTCATCGGAGCAAGGGTATTTTCACCATCGACCAGCTGTCCTACACGTTCAGGCCAAGACGAACGCCAAAGCGGACGAGGCATCCAGCCAAGCCTCACCATTTTGCCCTGCAAGCACTCGCCATTCGAGAGAACACCGTTTACATCCACGGCACGCCCGAACTCCCGGAGTGCAAGAGTCAGGTCTATCTGGACATCGAAGGCCTGCCTGATCGTGGTTCCTACTATCTCATTGGGGCACTCGTGGTCGGCAATGGACAGGAAACGTTCCACTCCTTCTGGGCGGACACGTTGGCCGACCAGGGTGCCATTTTCTCTCAACTCGCGGCGTCCCTTTCTGGATTACCCGACTTCCGCGTCTTTCACTTTGGCGACTACGACAGGATGGCGTTGAGGAAGATTGCGGCGTTTCTGCCAGAGGCGGCTCGGTGCCGGCTTGAGGCCATTCTGCAACGCAGCGTAAATGTCCTTGCGTTAGTCCATCCCCACGTTTACTTCCCAACCTGTTCAAGCAGTCTCAAGGAAATTGGAAAGCGCCTCGGCTGCGCGGACCTGAACCCTGAAATAACAGGTCTGCAAAGCATCATTTGGCGCACCGAATGGGAAGCGGATCGCAACGCCGAATGGAAAGCGAAGCTCGTCGATTACAATCGCACTGATTGTCTTGCGCTCAGAAAACTGACCGAGTTCATTCTCAGCAATACGGCATCTGCAACTTCAAGCGAAGAGAACGGAGCAAAGGTCAAACACACCGATGAAATCCAGAAGGCTCGCCCCCGATGGCGGATGTTTGCTCGGAAGATCTACGCGATTGATGACCTCCGCCACATCACCAAGTGCGGTTATTTCGATTACCAGAGGGAAAAGGTCTTTGTGAAGACGCACAAGCACTTCCGCGCGATCAGCGACGGTCGCCACAAGGGGAAGTGCCACAATCTCCGCCCCAATAAAATCGTTGATCTCGTCCGCAACAAGTGCCCTGCTTGCATGGCGAAAACTCTTCAAACCGAAACCTCTCGCTCCCGGTATTCACTGAATCTAAAGTTCACAAGATTCGGTGTTAAACGGGCAGTGACTTGCACTCGATGTTGGGACTACAGGTGTCTTGGTTGCGGTAACACGTTCACCGCTCAACCTAAATTCGCCACGCGAAGAACCTACGGAGATGATCTGATGAGTTGGTGCATTTACTTTAACGTAGTCTGCGGGTTGAACATGCTAAAGATTCAAAAGAGTTTGGAAGACATCTTCGGCCTCTGCTTGGAAAGTAGCCGATTATATACTTTTAAGCGCTACATTGCGACCAGTTATGCGTCGCTTGACTCCGAATTGCTTGATGCAATCGTGAAAAGCCCGGTTGTTCACATCGACGAAACCACTGTCAACCTGCGTGACCAGACTGGCTACGTGTGGGTCGTGACAACCATGGACATAGTGCATTTCTTCTACCGTCCCTCGCGCGAGGCTACGTTCTTGACCGACATGTTTGGTGCGTTTTCCGGCATTTTGGTTTCCGATTTCTTCACCGGCTACGACTCAATGCCTTGCGCGCAACAGAAGTGTCTCGTTCACGTGGTCCGGGAATTGGACGACGACTTGATTCACAATCCCTTCAACGAGCAGTTCAAGACCCTCGCTCAAGGCTTTGGCTCGCTGCTGCGGCCCATCATAGAAACCATCGACCACTATGGTTTGAAAAGACGCCATTTGGCCAAGCACAAACGCGAGGTGCACCGGCTTCTGAAATCGATTGAGGCATTGACGCCCGATTCCGAACTCGTTGGAAAGTACCGCAACCGATTCCTCAAATACTGGCCGAAGATGTTCACGTTCCTCGACTTCGATGGCGTGCCGTGGAACAACAACAACGCAGAGCACGCGATCAAGAGATTTGCGAAATATCGTCGCAATGCTGACGGCTGTTACACTGAGCGCTCGTTGAAGGAGTATCTGGTTTTGGCCAGCGTTCTCGAAACATGCGAATTTAACAGGGTCAATGTTCTCAAATTCCTTCTTTCGAAAGAGACATCGTTGGGGGGATTGTTACGGATGGCAGGACGAAAGAGTGAACCATTGGTCACGTAGCCAGTGTTGCGATAGGAAATCAGCCCGCCTGCTGCTGCAAGCGCGTCCGACGCGGACCGGGGAGGTGGCTAATCATGAGCTCCACGTTCGCTTCAAAGGTGGATTCTGGTTCGGCTTCCTGGCAAAACCGGTGGTAAAGTTCGCCGGTGTGACGGCGCAGTTCTTTGATTCGCAGCGCGCTCAACCCGGCGCGGGCGAATGACTCGATAAGCGTGTCCAGCAGAGGAATAAACTCCGAGTCGTCCAGAGGATGCCGACCGTTATGCGCAAACAAGTCGTCAAGCTGGACTTTGCCGAGACGCAACATGGCTGCTTCCGTGTCTGTGGGTTGTTGACCTTTGGCCTGACGCACCGGCGGCTGAATGCTCGCGGATGCGGCGGTGCCATTGAGAGGCGGCAGTTGTTCGGATGGAAGTTTCAGCCTGATGCTGCGTGCCTCCCCCGGCGTGCGTGTGATCAACCCTCGCCGTTCCAAGGTCAGAATCATCAGATGCGCGCTCGGCGGCGTCACCTTAAAGAAATGCGCCATTTCTGCCTCCGCTGGCGGGCGTCCGTGCAAGGTGGTGTAATGGTGGATGAAAGCGACAAACTGGCCTTGTCGGGCTGTGTACAGCGATTTCATTCCGGCCGGTCTTCCAAAGCTAAGAGGGCGAATATGAACCGGACGATTTCTTCGATCTTCGTCCGGCTTGGGGCGCTCAGACCGTTGCCATATCCGTCTTGAGACTGCGCCAAACAAGCTTGCTCCTGATGCGAAATCGTGCGAAATACGTTGCTGATGAAACGTAGCGAATCAAATTTGCGTACTGCGTTTTCTGCCAGAGCGAGTTCGACTCCTCTTGCTTTACCTGGTCTTTTTTTTCCGTTTCACATGACCAGTATGGAATAGCAGTACTGAAATTGTCAAATAGCTCATTTCGACAGCTTCATGAGTTGTTCATTTAGATTCTATTGCGCTCGTAGCTCAGATGGATAGAGCAACTGCCTTCTAAGCAAAAAATCCACTTTTTGCTCTCGTTGACTGTGTTTGGCAACCGCTGATTTGCTCAATGTTTGCAGCGGTTTTATGAGCCTGGAGCATTTGCCGCGATTGACTGTCGTTTGCCAAAAAAACAGCCCTCAGTATAGAAAAGCAGTATAGAAGACCCCATCCTGGAAACGCCCGATCACCGTCCGAAAAATTTGGTGCTCCCGCCCGGAATCGAACCGGGATAGGCGGATTAGAAATCCGCTGCTCTATCCACTTGAGCTACGGGAGCAGCCCTGCGCCTGGGTGACAATAGCAGCGGGACAAAAGTTGGACAAGCGCGCTGTGGAAACTGTTGGACGTGTTTGCCCCGCAGATTTAAACGCGTTGGACAGGCGCGCCAAAGCAGCTTAATCCAGAAATGTCTTCTGCTTTTGGTCAAGAAGGGGCAAAGGAAAGGGATTGTGAGCCGGGTCTGAATCGTGCCGCTTTACCGCCTCGGCGTATTCAAAGTCGTCCATCGGCTCGTATTGCCAAATCTCCGGCGAGCGAGGTGGGTTCATTTCAGGCGGGATGACGGGAGGCAGGTAAGAAAAGTTCCGTCTACTCGGACGCGACCCCGCGACCGCCCATACTGCGATGAGCGTTCCAACAAACATGATCACCAGAAATTCCATGCTCAAAATCTAGCACAGCTTCAGAAAAAACGCATCTCCATTAGCTTGGAGAATATGGGTTTCGGGTTTTGCGGAGAAGTTCTTCGACGGTCTTGTCGCCGGTCGGGTCATTCTGCGGAAATCTCGGCTGGTTTTTGGCTTGTGAGTTTGCCCGCGGCTCCTGGAACGCACGAATCTGCGCGAGCGAACCCACCAGAGATCCGCCGTTGCTCAAAGCAGTCCCGGCAACTGTCTCGCCTGCGGCTGCGGCAGCGACAACGCCAGCTTGAACCAATCCGATTCCGTTTTTTCCCATTCCGGCTGCGGCGAAGGTCGATGCACCTGCGGCCAACGCGGCCCGCCCCGCTCCGAAGGCACCGCTGAAAAGGTCTGCCCCCGCTGAACTGCCCGTGGTGATGGCCTTTTGGATAATGACGGGCGCGGCAATCGTGCTAAAAATCAGCCAAATGCCAAGGAAAGCCAGGCCCATCAAATTTTGGAGGGAATACAGATCAGCTCCGACGACCGACGTATTCAAGAAGGAGCGATCCGTCATAAACGTGAGCATCCCTTGGGTGACCAAACCAGCGACACCCCAACCGAGGGGCCAAATCATGACGCCGACCAAATTGAGCAAATATCGGCGTCCGGGCAGTTGCAGCGATGGAAAAGCCAACATTCCAATGAAAATGGGAGACAGGGCGTAGCCAACGAACAGAATCGCATTTTGCAGAATGTATGCCCACCACACAATGGCGCTCGCAATCCAGCCCAAAAAAGCGAAGGCAACCGTCATCAACGCCTCGACCATTGAGGCCCGCCAATCGACGACCTTCTCCCACCAGCTTTGGTTCCCGTCGGCGGATTTCTTCAATTCGAGGGCGGCTTTATACTGATCGTGAATTTGGGCCGGATCAACCTTGAGGACGTTCTTAACCGTATCGTCCACGACCGAGACAATTTGATTGCCCCACGTCGGTAGATAAACGAGCAAGAGGAGGAGGACAATAATCTTGCCAAAAACCCGGAGATTCGCGGTGCCGCTCTGATGTGTGGCGAGCGTGGCCGCAATCAAACCGCCGGTGATCAGCAAAAAAGCGACGGGCGTGAGCAGGGTTTTGAGTTGCAGGGATTGCTGCAAGAACTGCGGAAACATCGAGTTAAAGTCTGACATGGCGGCGTTCCCTCAAAAGCGGATTCTAACCTTCTGGCTGGACCTCGGGGGCTGAACATCTTGTCCGGCTGGCGAGATGCACTTACTGCACCGCGCCGAGATGGCCTTAATCACCCGACTGTGGTCCTCGCCGGGAAATCGTTCCGTGAGCACTTCTTCCACGGTGGCTTCAATGTTTTGTTTAACCAATTGAAGCATCCTCCGCTCGCTTTCCACGTAATCCTGCAACAGGAGCGCCGCGTTGTTGCTCGTCAGAAGCAATTCGGGATTCCCTTGAGCCTGGGCGTAGGCGGAATTCGGATCGAACTTCTCGAAAACGGCAAATTCCCTGCCATCCTCCAGCGCGCGAGAACAGAAAAGCAGGTCACTGCGGCTCGTTTTGACCAGCGTCTTGACCACACGCCACTGTTTGCCAGAGGTTCGTTCCGCAGTCCCCGCAAGAATCTCCGCGGCGGCATCGTCGTCGAAATCTCCCCTCCGCTGTGGGATTTGCTTTTCGACATCGGATACGGCGCGGGCCGCTTCCGCGAGTTCACGCAATTGATCTTCAATCGTGGAGACGGCGGCAGTGTAGGCTCGTTTTTCGGTTGCCGTGAGCCGTCCGGGATAATCCGGCACCTCAGCCTGACAAAACTCACCATTTCGTTTCAACATGGCTGCCTCCTATTCGGTTTTCAACAGACGCAGCAGTTCTGCGCGGGGAACCAGTAATTTTCCGCGCAAGGCGCGGCACGGCTTCAGTTTTCCCCGCTGGATCAGCCGATACACGCTGAAATAATTGACGCCGAGCATGTCGGCTGCTTCTTGGATTGAATACGCCAGCCGTTCTCCGGTGGGAGCCGGTTGGGCTTCGACTTGGGCCGGGGCATTCATACTGTTAGCCCTGGTTTACCAGTATTGCAGGAGAGGGTTGTAATGATTTCATTACAACTTTTGCCGGTGCGCTGGCTCCGTTGTTTCCCAGGAGCCGCGTCATCGTGTCATGAATTGGCTTGTTCGGTTCGAGATTCGGAAAGAGCTCAGCCAGACTGACTCGGAAAACGCGGGCGAAGTACGGCAGGTCCTTGTCTTTGACGCAATGGCCCTGGCCTTCGATTTGGGCGACCACCTCCCGTGCGACATCAAGCCCTTTCAGTTGAAGTTGGATGGCGAGCTGCGCCTGCGACCATCCACGATTGTAACGCAATCTTCTGACCTGCGGCCCCACTAAATTCTGCACTTTCATACGACTTGGCAGACCCCTGAAGGCCTTTTGTTTTTATGGACTGAAATCGTCTGATGTCCGAGTGACGAATCTGTGACAATTTTCTGAAAAACGTAATGCACATGCACCGGTCGCGTAAATTTGTGACCCGCTTCGTTTCTCCTCGAAAAGCCGGAGGCTTGATGGTCTGCTTCGTGAATTCCTAAGCGCCGCGGATTGCGAAGTGAGCACGGTCAAGGTGGAGCGCAGGGGGAGGCGAGAGCGGGGGCGAGCAATACCTTGACAGGCGCAACGGAGCGGTAAAATGGAGCGCGGCGGTTCACGAAGCCGAAAGGTCGGTACGCACCACTTTGCCCGAAAACCATCCGAATTCGCTGGCCAGAATTGAAACGGGGAAGGCATTAACATTTTACGGAGACGGTTTTGCGTCCGGCCTTTGCCGCGTGGACATGCGCGGGCGCGGCAATGGATTGGGTTGGGGCGTTCTCAGGCTCGTTGGATTCCTCAGCGGAGAGCGAGTTGGCAGCCTGGTTTTTAGTAATATCCAGCGCGTTTTCCAATTCCTGCTGGCGCTGTGCGAGGGACTGTAATTTTGACTCATGCTCGAACGGCTGACCGATCTTGGTTTCCAATTCACGGCTGTTCTTTTCCGCCTCGGTCAAATCCCGCTGCCAGCCCGACAATCTCGCCTCCAGGTTCTGCGCGGTATATTCCACGGACCGGATCGTGCCCAAGGGAGTTTCGGCCACATTGGCGATGTAATGATTTTTGCCTTTGAGCACAATTTCCGCACGGTGCAAAAACGTGGGGCGGGCGCAAAGCTGGAATCCGGCGAAGGAACCGATTTGCTGCTCCTCGGTGGCGCCGGCAACGCGGTGCGCGATTCGGTGGATCAGTTCCCCGGCAATTGCGCGGTCCTTGTACGGGGTTTTCGCAATCTCGATTTCAAAGGCGTCGCCGCGCGTGTCCTTGCGCGCCGTCAGGTCGAGTTTCAGATTTTCGATGCGTTGCGTGAGCACTGGTATTTCGTCCCAGAGATGCCGGGCCTGGGTACGGATGCGAAATTGGGCTTCGCCGTGCTGCGAGCGAAGGCGTGTGAGCCGCGTAATTTCCGCGTCCACCGAGGCTTTTTCGATGACCAGCGGATTGCCAGACGCAATGGCTTTGACTTCAGCATACGTCAGTGCTCTTGAATCAATGTCCTCGATATGCCGGATGTGGGTATCGCCCGTCATCACTTGATGGATGAATTTAGCCTTGGTTTCGAGCGTTTGCCACATGTAGGCGTCAAAGCTGCCCTGCGTCACGTATCGGCAAACCTGCACCGATTGGTTCAGGTTGCCCTGGCGCAAGATTCTGCCCTCGCGCTGCTCGACATCGGCCGGCCGCCACGGCGCGTCCAGATGATGGAGAGCAACCAGCCGCTCCTGAACATTCGTGCCCGAACCCATCTTTTGAGTGCTGCCCATGAGAATGCGGACTTTGCCCGAACGCACTTCCTTGAACAGAACATGCTTTTGAATATCGCTGTCAAAATCCTGAATGAAAGCGATCTGTTCGGCGGGAATGCCGCGCTGCACCAACTTGGTCTTCAGGTCATCGTAAACGGAGAACTGCCGTCGCAGTTTTGAGGGCGTGGACAGGTCGCAAAAGACCAGTTGAGAGCATTGCTGCTCGGCGGTTTCCTTCCAGATTTGAAAAATCCGGTCTGCGGCCAGATTGATTTTGCTGTCGGGATGATCGAGGGCGCGGGGGTTGAGCACGCGCAAATCCAAGGCGGCTTTGCGGCCTTCGGAAGTGATCTTCAGCATGTTGTCTTCGTCGGGACGAACCCGCCCGTTGCGGATGGCCTCGGCGCGCTCCACCAGTCCTTTGACCACTTTTTTCAATTCCGTCGTGGTGGGGGCGCGAATGATGATGGGCTTGCCGGTCTGAAGTTCTGGAACCGGCAATTTAAGCGTGTCGGCGGTCTGAATGTCGGCGACTTGACAGAACACCTGCATGAGTTCCGGCACGTTGATGAACCGGGCGAAGCGCGTGTTGAGCCGGTAGCCCGCGCCGTCCGGGGCCAGCTCCATTGCCGTGACGGGTTCGCCGAAAGTGGCCGCCCAGGAATCGAAGTGGTGCAACCCCTGTTTTCGGAGTGTGGGCATCTGGAGGTAGCGTTGCATCGTGTACATTTCGGCAACACTGTTGGCGATCGGTGTCCCGGTGGCCAAAACGACTCCTCCGCCGCCGTTGGCCTGCTGGATGTATTGGATTTTCAGAAACATATCGAAGGCCCGTTCGGACGAGTTTTGCGGCAGGCCGGCGATGCGGGTCATCTTGGTGATGTAAAATAGGTTTTTGAAGAAATGGGCTTCATCCACGAACAGCCGATCCACGCCCAATTCCTCAAACGTGAGCGTATTGTCTTTTTTCTCGTCGGCGGCGAGCAGTTTCAACCGGGTTTCCAGCCTTTTCTTGGCGGCTTCGAGTTGCTTCACAATCCGGCGATTGCTGTGATCCTGTTTGTGTTCCAGGATGGCCCGGTCCAATTCCTCGAGCTGGGCTTGAAAAAAGAGCCGCTTGTTTTCTTCCGACATCGGGATTTTCTCGAAACCGGCGTGGGTGACAATAATGGCGTCCCAATTGCCGGTGGCGATGCGGCTCATCAGCTCACGGCGTTTGTCCTTCTCAAAATCCTCCCTGGTTGCGGCCAGAATGTTGGCACTCGGATAAAGGGTGAGCAGTTCCGAGGAAAACTGGCCGAGCATGTGATTGGGAACGGTGAACATCGGCTTCCGCGCCAACCCCAGGCGTTTCAACTCCATTCCGGCCGCAACCATCGTGTAGGTTTTGCCCGCGCCAACGACGTGGCCCAGCAGCGTGTTTGGTGTTTGCAGAATGCGCCACGTTCCGGTCTTCTGGTGAGGCCGCAAAGCCACTGTCCGGCTCGCGCCGGGCAACGTCAGGTGGTCGCCGTTGAAAGCGCGGAGTCGGACGCAGTTGAATTCCTGATTGTACTTTCGGACGAGCCGTTCCCGCCGTTCATCATCCTGCCAAATCCATTGCTTGAAGCGGTCCTTGATTTTTTGCTGCTTTTCCCGAGCCGCTTCGGTGGCAGCCGGGTTGACCGCCTGCTTGTCGGATTTGGCGTCGCTCACTTTGTCGTAAATGGTTGGGGTCCGGAGATTGAGCGCGTCTTCGATCAGTTCAAGGGCGGTCGCCCGATTGGTACCCCAATCGGTGGTGTTGGCGACGGTGGCTTTGGCGGTGTAGCCGGCCTGCACCGTCCAAGCGCCAAGGGGTGGGATGAACTTCACCGTCGCGTCGTCGGTGCCCAGCAACTCCTGAACGAAACCTTCAACGTCTTTGACCGGAATCCAACACGCGCCCAGGCGCGCGTCAATGTCGGTTGCCGGCAAATCCTCCGGCTGCACGGATTTGAGCGCCTCCACATTCTCTTTGAAACGTGGCTCGGCAATTGCGGCGGCTTCCGCCGTCTCAAGTTTTTCGCGCACGTTGCCCGAAAGGTACTGATCCTCGGTTTCCCACTCCTGGGTTTGGGGATTTAGAAACAGCACTCCGGCCAGTTCCGGCAAGAATTCCTCGGCGGGACGGCTCAACAGACGCGCCATGTGCGGCAAGTCCACCCGCCCCTTTTCGTTGAGGGAAACGATAAGAGCTTCCTTGGCCGAGTTGACCGATTTGATGGGCTTCTGCCGCCGGATCGTGCGCTCGCGGAAGACCGCCGTTTTGGTGGCCTTCTTGGTCTCGGCGTCATAGTTTTCGAGCGACATGAGCAACGGCAAGTCAGGATCACCTTGAAACACCCTGGCATTGGCGCGATCCGAGAGCGGACCAAAGCGAGAAATGAACCGGTCGTATCTTTGATTCAAATGAGCACGGGCAAGCTCCACGTCCGAATCGTGCTTGTCTTCCAGTTGGGTTCGCAGGCATTGGCGCACCGCGTCACGCACCTGAATCATGCCGCGAATGCGAAGTTTGGTCTGAACCGGCAAATGTTTGAGCGGCTTTAATCGGTCGCCGTCCCGAATGGCGATTTCATCATCGTGAACGGTGTAGGCGTTGGGTTTTACGTCACCGGGCGCGGGAATGATTTGCTCCAAGGCCGGGGTTGCAACTGCATGTTGCACCGGCTCATAGAGATTTTCCGGCAACTGCGAAACCGCCTCGGCCAGAGCAGCCGCAATTTCCTGTTTGGCTGCGACAAGAGTTGGCTGGTTGCGCTGGTACATCCGCCCTTCCAAGCGCATTTCACCGAGCATCATCTGCGGGCGCTCGACGAAATACTCGTTGATTTCGATGACTTCGCCCTTTGAGTTGGTGTGCGAGGCAATGTTCCGCCATGCAACCCCGCGGGCGCTTTCACCCGGACGGCGCTTTTTGAGAATTAGGATGTCCGTAGTGACTTCAGTGTTGGCATTGCGTTTGAAAGCGTTGTTCGGCAGTCGGATTGCGCCCAACAGGTCGGCACGGCCCCCCACATATTTTCGGAGAGAGGCGTCGGCCTTGTCCATCGTGCCGCGCGACGTGATGAACATTACCAAGCCGCCCGCTCGAAGCTTTTCCAGGGTGGCCGCGAAGAAATAATCATGAATCAGAAAACCGTGCTGGTTGAACTTGGGGTCAAACGGCTTGTAATCGCCAAACGGGATATTGGAAACGGCCAGGTCGAAGAATTCATCGGCCAACTTCGTGTTCTCAAAAGCCTGGTTGCGGATGTCCGCGTCGGGATAAAGGGCCTTGGCGATTTGTGCCGTCAGCGGATCAATCTCAACGCCGGTAATGGTGGAATGCGACCGCATCGGTTCGGGCATGAATCCGATGAAATGGCCGATGCCGCAGGCCGGTTCCAATATGCGCCCCTGTTTGAAACCCAGGCGTTGCAGCGCGGCGTACATCCCCTTGACCACCGGGCCGGAAGTGTAATGGGCGTTGAGAGTCGTGGCGCGGGCGGCGCGAAATTCATTTTCGGAGAGAAGTGACGCGAGTTCTGAATTTTCCGCCTGCCAGTCGGTGGCCGGGCTGAAAATCTGCGGGAGGCCGCCCCAGCCGACATAACGGACCAGCGCGGATTTTTCCGCGTTGGTGGCAGTCCGGTTCTCGGATCGGAGTTTGCGAACCAGCCGGACGGCGGCGAGATTGGCCCGGCATTTTTCCTTGAGCGAACCTTCACCGACGCGATCGGCGTCGGCGATGCGGTAATTGTTCTGATTGCGGACTACGCCGGCTCTTCCGGCGGCAACAAGATATATTCCTGTCTCACCATTTCCCAGGCTTGATCGTGGGCTTGCTGCGCGGTCAATCCCTGCGCCATCAACCGCGTGGTCAGGTCGTACATGTCGTCCTTGGTCTTCTCCTCCGCCGCCAGCAGCATCTCGTGGAGCCGCCCGTGGGCTTCCAGTCCCTTCACCATTCGCGGCAGGAATTCCCGCCAATGCTTCTCGGCCATCAAGCCGTACTGCGTCAGGGTAATGGGTGCTTCTTGCATAAGAAAAAAGGTCTAATTGCTCTTTCTCATCGGTCTGGTTTCGCTTTACGGCCATAACACAATACCCGATTTTCGCCGGAATTGCTAGCGTTCATGACCGCACGAGCGGCTCAACAATTCGGGTTTCAACGATTCAAAGAATCGTTCCATGCCAGTCAGTTCGCGGACCAACTGGTTGACTGAACGGGCGGTCGCGCCTTCTTCCGTGGCGATGGCGGCTTCGCGCAGATGGGCGAGAGCGCGCTCCATGTGGGCGCGGGTCGTCTCATCTTGAAAGTGGCCGTGAAGATTCTGTCGCAAGGCCATTTCAGCCACTTCCAGATTTACAAGCTGCCGGTGAATTTGGGCGTCCATGAGAACCTAGTGATGCGGTCGCAAGAAACTTCGCCGCGACGGCATCGCCAGCCGCTTCGTTGCTTCGGCAAGCGGCCCGGCAAAGTCTTACGAATGGAGCGAAGGGGCCGGAGTCTGGCGGGAGGCAGGGCAGACGGAAGGCGCCGGAAGCCTGAGCGGAATCGTAAGTCTTTGCCAGGCGCGCTTCGGCTAGACCGCGACGCCCACGCCGGTCGCTTCCGTCCTGGGCTTCTGTTCGCGCGGGGTGGTGATGCGAAGAACGTGCCTTGCCACCGAGGCCATTGCCCGTTCCCGCTGGTCTTCGGGCAGCCGTTTCAACAGCGTCTCGAAGGCTTGCCGGGCCTCCGGGTCGCCATCGAGCTTTTTCATGATGCCCGCATTCATCTTCTGCTGGCGTTCGTACTTCTGAATCTCGTTCAGAACGAGTTTTCGCGCCGCCCGTTCCGGCGGCAGGTTGCTGAAGTACGCCCAGCGTTCGGGATTGGCCTTGATCCAGGCGTCGATCTTCTCGTTGGTTTGGGGGTTCTCGCGGTACGGCTGCGGCGCGGTCCCATTTTGGGGCGAGGCTGTGGCAGCCTCTCGGGCTTTTAGCTTTTGCATGATGCTGATTTGGGTTTGTTGTTTGTGTTACCAGTCATTCGTGCCCTGCTTCAGCGGGACGGATGGCGTGGTGAACGTGGCTTCGGTCTGCTTTTGCCGAAATGCTTCCTCCAGCGCTTCCAAACGCCGGCCGGTCGTGCTCGCGGCGGTCTTGAGTTGGGTGTTGTCCTCCGAAATCTGTTTGGTCATGGAAACACTCTGGGAAAGTTGATTGAGCGCCTGATTCATACGCGCGCCTTGTTCGATCAACGATTGTGTCGCCGCCTTTTGGCGGTTTACCTCGGCCACGACTTCGGCGGTCACCGGACTTTCTTTGCGGGCCGGGTCAATGATGCCGACCACTGGTCCCACTGGAACATTCGCCGCTGCGTTGGGATGGAGATTCCACTTGGCGGTGGTTTCGACGCGATACACCGTGTGGGCCTCGTGCATGACCAACCCGTTATGGGGATCAACATAACGTCCCACCGGGTACGCTTTGAGGTTCTCGCCGTAACGCACGGATTCCATGTCGTCGGACGGGAGGGTCGTTCCCGGAATGGAATGGGGCATGCGCACGACGAAGGGTTTCTTGGAGGCGCAGGCGGGCAGGAATAGGAGGGGAATGAGGAGGATGATTCGTTTCATGGCGTGATTCCATTTGGGTTGACGGGGCCACCCGGCATCGGAAATGGGGCGGATGGCGCGGGGAGGGCCGAAATCTGATTCGTGGCCGGGGGCGGTTGCGGATCGCTTGGGCTGAAACGGGTTTCTCCCGGCGCCGCATCGGACTTGTCAATCGTCTGCGTGACGTACAGGTAGAACTGTTTTCCGGCCGGAACCCGAACGTAGAACCCGTCGCGCTGAATCGAATGGTAAATCTGCTGAGCGTAGGCCCCCAGCACGCTCTGCGCTCCTTCCAGTGGAGCATTGCCAAGCGACGGGGTCGCCTGGCTGCCAAAAATGGTTTGCTGCCGTTCCGCAAGCAGGCTCGCTGCTCCACTCAGGAACGTGGCCGCGAACAGCTTTATCTCGGCGAGGTCATCGGTTTTGATCAGCCGGCCACGGAGTCCCGCGCTGCCGTCAGTGATGCCCCAGCCTTGGCCGTCAGGATTGGTTTCCCGGTCCAGGGCGATGCCGGAGAGCGTGAGTTCCTCCCCCGTTTTGCAGACCAACGTCCAATGGTTGCCGCTCGCGATGCGCTCCCGGTTGCGGTCAGTCTGGGCAGTGCCATGCACTTCCGTTCCAGCCGGGATGATTAAGCGGCCGCCATGATAAACATCCTCGGTGATGAGACCAATGATGGGTGTTCGGATCGAAGCCGAATCGACCGTGACGATTAGTTCGCACGAGATGAGGCGGCCATAAGGCGCGTAATTCTTGCCGAGTTGCTTCGGCTCCGGCTCCGGCGTTTCCGCAAACAAACTCAACGGCAGAATCTCCGGCGCGGGCTGGCCTGCGTCCTTGTTTGGCTGCCTCTCTCGCTGAGGATCTGGATTGGTGGTTGCCGGAATTTTCATCGGCGTGAAATCCTTGTTTTGAACCGTCTGCACGGTCTGCGGCGGCGGCACAGCCGCTGAAGCTTTCGAGCTCAAGGATAAGGAGGATGATTTTGGCTTGGCGGGTTGAAAGCCTTTCACCAGGAACAGGGCGAGTCCGAGCAGGAGGCAAAAACCGAGAAATGCCCCGGTCGGGCTCTTGGCGAAATTGACGGCATCGCGGGCGTTCATGGTTGGTCGTCCTCCGGCGGTTCGGCTGGTTTCGCCTCCAGAATCACAAAGAAATCGTTCTTGAGGGAGATGTCGTTGTGATCGCCGTTCGGCGTTCCCGTGACCGCGAAATAGGCCGGAACGGCTCCATTGGGCGGAATGACGCCGCTCGCGTCACTGATGGATTGCGGATAGGTGCGGTCGCCCACCCGCAAGGAGAACCCGTTCGGGGCAAAACGAAGCTCCTGGTCGGTCTGGTTGTTGAGGATGACCCGAAAGATGAGAGTGTCCTCCGGGTCGAATCGGAAGACTTCCGCGATCTGGATCGTGTAATCCTTGCAATCGAGAATCCGCGGCTCCTTTGCGTAGCTGCGATACTCCACCTGGACGACGGCGTCAGGGTGATGGGCCCGCAAAAGCGGATAAGCTTTGGCTTTGTCCAGGAGCGCGAGCAGACGCGAAGGCGTGACCGGCGCGGCTTGAATCACTCCCGTGCGATCGGTTTGATATTGGAAGATGATGGACAGCAGGGGTTCATCGCTCTCGACCAGTTCGAGCACGTACGTCTTTTTGTTCCACCGGACGTTGACATTGGTCACGGCTTTCTTTGCCAGTGCGCGGACCGAGAAAAACGACGAACCCTTTGTGTGGGCGATCTGGAAGGCCGCTGTCTTCTTCGTGTCAATCGTCGCTTGGGCGGCGTCAATCGCAGAAATCGGTCCCGGAAAACTGATAGTCGTCACCCGGTTGATTGAAACCGGGATGTCATAGACCGTTTGTTGGTCCAGCGTGAATTCCTGAATCGCCTTGTCCGTGGCATTGGCCGCGAGGCAGACGGCGAGCAAAAGGCTAATTACGGGCGGTTTCATACTTGAAATCATTTACCGCCGTGGGGAACCGCCCGTTCTGTACCATGTTCGGGTTGCGCTGGAGGCGGAGCAGCAGCTTGAATCGAATCGCTTCGGTGAACGTCCGGTCCTGGAAGGTTCCATTCCGAACCAGCTGGCCGCTGACTTGGGTGAGAACGACATCCTCGCGGGTATTGAGCACGTCCACCTGGCTGACCTCGATCTTTTGATGGAGCTGCTTGGCTTTGAACTCCGGTTCCTCGGCGGCGCAGTAAGTGTTGGCCTTTTCCCAGGCGCGTTTCAGGAACATCTGCTTCAGCAGATCGTCGTTGTCGAACCCCTTCGGATTGCGCTGCAAGAAGGCAATGGCCGCCAGTGTGCTTTGCTGTGCGTGCAAATCTTTTGCCTCCGAAAATTTCAGGAGTGGCGAAACATAGAACGTGCTGGATGGATCAACGACAATGACGCGCTCGCGCTGCTTGAAACTTTGGACGAGATAAATCCGGTCAACGGCTGACCCGGCGAGCACCAGCATGGCGAAGCCGAACCAGAACCAGGTCAGGCGGTCTTGCTCGACGAAAATGCGTGTCGGGTTGAATCGCTTCCGAAGAATTCCCGCTTGGTGGCCGTTGCCGGTGCCCGGCGTAAATCTGGGTTCATTGCGGAGGGAGTCCATTGGTACCTCCGCTTTTTTGTGATTCAGGCCAAACCGGCGGGCTGGTGTTGAGCTTGAAGGTTTGGTTGTAGTTGCTGATGGCGGTCGGCAACTGGCTCTGCCGCGCTTCGCGGAGCCGGTCCTTTTGAGCGTTCGATTGAACGAGGAGAACCGTGATGGTGCTGCCCACCATCAGGATGGTGGCGGCAAGTAAAAGGAATTTGCGCTTCATGGGTTGCCCTCCTGGAATAGCGGCGGGTGCGTAATCAGGGTGAAATTCTTCCGGTAGTTCCCGAAGGCTTCGACCATTTCGGCCTTCTGTTCCTCGCTTCGGGCCGTCGCCTGCTTTTTGATGTCGTTCCGATTTTCGATGTCCTGCACCAGACTCAGAATGCCCGCCTGATCAATTTCCTTGTCCGTCGCCGCCAGCGCGGCGCTTTGGCCGATCAAAACGCCGGTGAGCTTTTGGACTTCCGACGCTGTCGTGGCCGCCTGGAGAGCTTCGGTGGTGCTGGCGATGCTGGCTTTCAACGTCTGACGGCGTTGCAACGCGAAGGCGGTTACGTTCGTATAGTTCTCCGTCGTCTTGTTCACCCCCTCATAGGGCCGGTAGTAATTCGTGTTCCGCTGGATTTGGCTGCCGGAAGGGGTGGTGAATGTCGTCCCGATTTGAAAGTAAAGCCCGTTGCCGTTGTACGTCAGGGCTTCGACGCCATCGGAACCACGTTCCAAAGTGGTGATGCTCCGCCCCACGACCGGCTGCTGCAAATCCTGAACCAGAGCGTTGGCCCCGGTCACATTGACAACGACCGACGGATCGCCGAACGCCTTGTTGTATTGCTGAAGCTGTTGAAGCTGCGCGGTCAATTGCTGGATTTGCTCCACCTGATTGTCGACCATCTCGACGTACTTGGCGATGTTCTCGGCCTGGTTAATGATCTGCTGCACGTTCATGGTCGGGTCATAAACAGTCCATTGAGCGCGAACCGGCAGGGCCGCGAGCAACCCGGCGATGGCGAATGACGCTTTCATATTCTTCCCTTCATTCTTCGATGCGTAGATATTTGGTGGTGGGTTTGAGAATCACGCCGTCAATCTTTTGTTCCGGGACGGGGATTTCGTAAAAGCGAATATCATCCCGCTGCGGCAGGGCGCGTTGTTGGTTGACCTGGAGCCAGTATTGCTGTTTGACGGCGTCGCTCCGCCCTTTTTCGTAGCCGTTGACGTATGACTTGTCGGATTGCCTTTTGCTGAGGTAAAACGCGCCTTCGCTCACGAGGACTCCCCCGGCGGCGCCCGCCGCCGTGATGGCGGGATCACCGTGAGAGAGGTCGTTGGCGAGATAACCACCGCCGCCAGCGGCGGCAATGTCCGCAATGGGGCGGGTCGCGGCGCAACCGATCAGGAAAAGGGGAATCACGAGGCAAAATATTTTCATGTGGTCTCCAATAGTTCAGGTTTGCGGGAATGCGTCAGAATTCCCTCGATGATGTTGGCCGAAGCGCGCAGTTCCTTGGCTCGCTTCTCGAAATGCTCCCCGCTCGAACTGGAGCAATAGAGCATTTCATCGGAAGCGATGTTGTGCGCCGTGCCGCAAATGGGCCGGTGGGCATCAACGTGCAGATACGTGAAGGCGGCATGCTTCTGCCCGGTTTGGTGGTCGGGCAGCGAATAATTCATGATGGTGTGTTTGGTGATTTCAGGGAGCGCGATGTCGTGCGCGATGTCTTCCAAATCGGCGCGGTCGTTTTGCCGCATCAGGTAGAACTGGCGGCTGTTGCCGAATACAGCGGAGCGAATCCGGCTTTGTTTGAACCGGGCGTATTGCTGGACGATGGAGATGTTCCAGCAATTGAACTTGCGAAGCTGGGCGTAGCTTTCCTTGACGATTTCTTCGCCGCCCGGAATGTCGAGAAAACGCGCGACTTCTTCGTACACGTTTCGCTTCCTCAAAGCTCGCGGCAAGGTGATGATGTGTTTGCGGGCGTGGTTGGTAATGAGGAAACCGGCGGCGGCCCGCAACTCCTTGGCCGCATCGGGGATGTAGCCCAATTCAAAATGGGCGATTTTGCCCGTGAGCGAGAGATTGCTCGTGCCATCGAACAACGCGCCGTAGTTGCCGTCGCGGCACCAGGGCAGTAGCAGCGTGGCAATCTCGACGATCTGGTCGCGCTCGGCTCCGCTGGCGTCCAACGACATCAATTCTTGCAACATGCGGTGGGTTGGGTATTCGTCCGGCCGGAAGCAGGCGAAAGCAATGTTGCGAACCTCCTTGTTGGTCGCCGGGTCTTTCAGGAATCGGAGCACGTCGGCCTCGGAGCACTGGCGCTCGAAGGCGAGCGCTTCGTCCTCCTTCGATTCGAGCCAATCGCGGAAGTCCGCGAACGCTTCCAGCATGGTTGCGCCCGGAGGCATTTTCTCTTTGCGGAAGCGGCTTAGGGTGGAAGCGCGACGGGCGATGATCATCATTCGGTGGTCGTTCTTGCGCGACCAGTCCTGAAACACATCCTCGTAGAGCAGGTTGATGTATTTGGCGATTTGCGCCTGCCGGAGCATTTGCTTGTCTTCGCTCTGGCTGAAACCAACCATGCGGGCGACGAGCGCCGTGGCGGCGCTCAGATGGTCCGGCGTGATGGGCAGCCCCTGCGTGTCGAGGTAGTTGATGGTGATGTCGCCGTCAGGCTGAATCACAATGGGTTTTGCGTCCGGTTCGACGGTTTGGGTGTAAATGCCGTAGGACAGCCCCTCCTCAATAATGACGGTGTAAGCGAAATAGCCTTCGGTCTGCGAGAGCAGGTCGCAGATCGTGACTGATTTGCCCGCCCCGCTCATTCCCAGCAATACGGCGTGCTGGGGAGATTGATTGCCGGTCGAGCCGGCGAACGTTTTGATTCCGACCAGATTTTGGTGCGGGCCTTCGTAAATGGCCTCGGCTGTGTCGAGGTGGCCGGTGAACGTCGAAACAACCGGAAGCATATCGGCGATGTAGCGATTTTCTCCGTAGAGCTTTCGCGCCCGATAATTGCCCCACGTCCAGCCCGGCCAGGTCTCGAAGAAAAGTCTTTTGGAAGTGCTCGGCAGCGTGCTCTCCGAGTACTGCGCGCTGTTCATGCCGTTGATGGCGCTCTTGATCGCCGTGGTTTTGGCAATCAGCCCCTCTTTGCTTTTGTCCCAGGCGCGAACCGCAAACAGCACGTGAAACGGAATGGTGTGCCCTTGCATCAAAGCCGCGATTTTGCGCTGCTTCTTTTCCATCACTGTCAGCAGCGAAAGTTTCTTCTCGCTGGCATAGTCCCCGGCGATTCGGTCGTGCTCCTTTTCTTCCTTGGAAATTTCCCGGCGGACCGGCAGTGGGTCAAGATTCACGGTGATCGTGTAATCGAGCAGACGCAGGCTGGTGAGCCGGTGGATGATTCCGGGGTAGGTCGCCTTCGGCCAGCGGGACAGGACGATGATGGAGTGATAACGCCCGTCCATGAAAAACCCGAAGTCGGCCTGGCCGTTGCCTTCGGAATGCCAGCAGTTTTCCTGAATCGACAACTGCGGGGTGAAACCCTCAATCGGATCATAGTCGAATCGGTCGGCCAGCGACGGGTTGAGGAACGTCATGTAATGCCGGTAGTGGTCGGCGTCCTTGCTGGGAATGATCCGCGCCCCCTGGCCGGCGAAAATCCCCGCGAGCATTTCGTGGACGTGCTCAAATTCCGCTCGCAACTGCGCCAAAAGCTGTTCGTAGTACTCGGTGAGCGCCGGCTGGGACTGAATCCCCCGGGGCGAGGTCTCGATGCGACGTGAAATGTAAAACACCAGTCGTTGCCGCCGCAGCCGGCGCTCGGCCATCATTCCCCAATACCGCTCGAACCTCTGGTTGCGGGAGCGGAGCGTCCAGACATTCGCCGCCTTCTTCGTTTCCTCATGATACCGCAACAACTCCCGGCGGTAATCGGAATCGCAAAAGTATTGGATTTGCAGCCGTTGTTGTGCGCCCAGCGAGGCGAGCATCAGCGAGAGCTGGTCCTGGAAGTCGTTGAGTTCGGCGACCGGCGCGTTCGTCAGGTCGGGCGCTTCAAAGACGAAGCCCTTGGAGACGTATCCGCCTTCCCGCAACGAATTGAAAACGATCAAATCCTTAAGGAAATACCCGTTGGGCGTTTGCTCAAACATAAAGGATGTTCAGGTTGCTTTTGCGGGTTCGGGCCAAAACCCGATCCGCTCAACCAAAAATCAAGGCAATCCACGTCGTAGCCCGCTGGTTTCCCCTGCCGAAACACCAAGACGTAAATGGCGGACAGGGCCAGCGGCCCCGCCGCTATCAGGAGGGAAGTGAAAAGGCTCATCCTCATCGCGCTGAAACAAAGGAGGAGAATGATGACGAACGCGAACGCGCCGCCCGCCATGAACCAGAACAGATTTCCGTCCAGACCCCACGTCCTGCCCTTCGAATCGTCGGCGCTGTTCGTCTCCGTGAACCTGAGCTCCAGCGTGTTCATTGGAACGAGCCGACATCAACGGCGGAACTGGCGATGCCAAAGGCGGTGAACAGGGCTTTCACGATGACGGGCGCGCCCGCGATGATCAGGCCGCCGATAATCGAGAGTTTGCCCGAATCCGCATCGCCGCGCCGAATGGCGAAGCCGCCGCTGACGACGCAGATGGTGCCGAAAATGAAGCCGATGAGCATGACAATGCCGAGCGCCGATGAAGCCGCCGAGGTGAGACTGGTGGAACTGGCCTGCGCCAGAAGGGGAGTGAACCCGCCGAGTTTTGCGGGGAAGAAAGTTTTCATGTTCGTCTGTTTACATCTGTCCCCGGCCTCAGGTTGTAATGAAATCATTACAATCTTTCGTCCGTTCATTTGGTTCAGTGGAGGCATGGAAACCGCATCGAGCAGTGGCCGGGAAACAGATGAATTGCGCGGCCGTCTTCACCAGCTTGAAACCGTTTTGCGCCGGCGGATCCGCGGCCAAAATCACGTCATTCCGCGCGTGGTTTCGATTCTTCAGCGCGGCGAACTCGGACTGACCAAGCCCACGCGGCCGCGCGGCAGTTTGCTGTTGCTTGGCCCTACGGGCGTCGGCAAAACCGAAATCACCCTCGCGTTTACGGAATTCCTGTTCGGGAAGGAAAAGCTGTCCCGCTTTGACATGTCCGAATATCAAACGCAGGAATCGCTTGGCCTGCTCTTGGGCGCAAAACTTGGCGAACGCGGCACCTTGGGAATGGCTTGCGACCGATCGCCGTTCGGCACGCTGCTTTTCGATGAAATTGAGAAGGCGCATCCCAGAGTGCTGGATGTTTTTCTGCAAATTCTTGACGCTGCCCGCGTGACCATGGCCAGCGGCGACACGCTCGATTTTTCCAGGTTCTACATCGTCCTGACTTCCAACATCGGGGCGGCGGAAATCCTCCACATTCAGCATTCGACGCACGCGACCATGGAACGCCACGTTCTGACTCGCGCCCAGCAATCCTTGCGCCCCGAAATGTTCGCCCGGATCACCGAAAAACTCGTCTTCAATCGCCTCAATTACGATGACCAGCTTGAAATCGCCAATCTGCTGCTGAGCAACGAATTGGAATTCTTGCGCGGCAAGGGATTTGCCCTGACGCCGGACAAATCAGTTTTGCCGTTCCTGGTGCAGCGCGGTTTTCATCCCAAGCTGGGCGCGCGTCCGATGCGGGATGCCATCGAAAAACTGGTCGGGGATGCGGTCTCCACGGAACTGCTTGCCGGCGGCGATGGCAATGGGCTTCTGGCCGTCGACGGCAACGGCGGATTTCTCGGCGTTCAAGAGATCGGCACTAATGCCAGCGCTTCAATCAAGCATTAAAAACAGGTGGCTTTCGCCCTGGTCGGGGTCGGGGGTGAACCCCAACGAATCGCCTTGGCGCTTGCACCAGCCGAAAATTGCGCTCCGCTGCCTCGGATTTTGCGGAAGCGCCACGATCAATTTCCCGGTGCGCTCGCCTGCGCCTTTTGAACGCGGGTGAATGCTCACTACGAAAACCTCCATCGCTCCCAAGTTGTAAATTTCTCGGACGAGTTCAACCGAATCCTGATTTGTTTCACACGCGCCGATGGTTCGATTCTCACCGGTGCTCGCGCTTTTGAGCCAGTCCATTGCTTCGCTTTTGGTGGGGTCGCTCAAAAGTCGCTGAATGAGTTGCTCGTGCTCGGTTCTCGCTGCGGTGGGCAGGGTTTCCGAACCTTTGTGGAAGTCCTGTTTCATGCGATGTTTTGCTCGTTGCTGATGTCCATATCACGCAAGTCGTCAAGGAATTGTAACGATTTCCTTACAAAGCTCGGCGGCCGATCTCTCAAACGTTTACCAACTCCAAACACCGTTGGAAAGACTTTCCGCCCGTTTCCGCATCCTGTCTCCCCATTGTGTTCAGATCCGTCATCGCCCGAGAAACAACGCTCTCAACAGGGTACCGTTCGCAAGTCGCACCGCAAAGGTCAAGTCTGTTCTAGCAAAAGAACACAAAACCTCTCCTGCCACTTTAGTTTCAATGGCCGGATGACTGCCCGCCTGAATTTAACCGGTCCGCAGGTAAGGAAGTTTCGCAATCGCAAGAACTGGACGCAAGAGGCTCTCGCCGCAAAGTTACTAGTCGAGCGCTGGGGTGTCAGCCGGGAATCACTAGCCAAGCTGGACGCGCAGTTCCGCCGCGTCCGTGACGGCAAACGGCTTTTCTCGCCAAAGTTCTCGGCGTCAAGATCACAGACTTGTTTCCCGCCAGCCTGGATTTGAAGAAGTTGGACGCATCGTTGCGGTTAAAGGTCTCGACCAAGTACCCACGGCGGAAAAAGCGGCGTTGACGGCAGATTGCAGCCAATGCTTTTTCCGAATCTCCATGCCATAAGGCCATCCAGTCGGCAGTTGACCGAAAAACCCGTCCAAGTCGGCGACGAATTGCGCCCCAGGTTCGTAATCGTTTGGATAAAAGCGCGAGAACTCGAATATGAGGATGCCGACGTTCGAGGGGATCCCCTCGCCCGGCTAGAGAAACACACGCCTGAACAAATCCGAAGCCGTGAACAAATGCAGCATCGGAGCTTTGCTCAACGCGCCCGTCGCTGTGAATTATGTCCCCATTCATCCGTCGCGGATTGGCAAGTTGAGCGAAAAACTTCAAGCTCAACTTAAAGAAGGAGTGGCTAATGTGACCGCACGCATTCAGCAGGCGATTGGCCAAACGCCGTGAAAACGGGCACATGCGTCGAAGATGATTTGTTCGGCGAACATGCCAGAGAATGCCAACCTATTGGAGAGCATACAGCTCTGGCAAAGCGCGGCCGTGGTGGTACTGGAACCAGTTAAGCGAGAAGCACGCACGATTACCAATGAGCGGTTGCATAGACCCAAGGACGTCTGCAACCGCTGGCCACGTTTACCGGGGCGTAGGAATGGGTCTGATCGTCAGCGGCGGCCGAGCAGGGTGCAGCCTAGGGGCTCATTATACGGGTCCGTCGTCACTCGCGCCACACACTTCGAGAGAAGATCCGCTTCGAGAGACGATCTCGAATACGATTTTCGGCGGCTCCGATTCGAGCGGTATGGACTCGATCGCTTTCAACTTTTTGGCTTACTCCGAGCGGCCAGCCTTGACTTGGTGCAAGGCTTGGCCTTGTTTGCAAAACGACTGCCGCCGAAACCATTTGGGGCAAGTCGCCGGCTTGGCTGAATCTCCGAGATTGTCTCGCGCGAATAAACCCGCTACCTTCCTGGGCATGGTCGACAGCGAGCCAGCCTCCAAGCCTGCCGCTCAAGCCGCCGCCGCTTCCTTTGCGCCGACGCGCTGGACCGTCGTGCTCACCGCTCGTGAACACGACTCACCCCAAGCACGGGCAGCGCTCGAAGAACTCTGCCAGACCTACTGGTATCCGCTCTACGCCTTTGCCCGCCGAAAAGGCCACCACCATGCGGACGCGCAGGATCTCGTGCAGGGATTGTTCGCGCGCCTGCTCGAAAAACGTGAGTTGGAACAGGTGGACCGCGGCAAGGGCAAATTCCGATCCTTACTCATCACGGGGCTGAAGAACTTCGCCGCCAACGAGTGGGACAAATCTCAGCGGCAAAGGCGCGGTGGCGGACATACGCCCCTTTCCCTCGACTTTGCCGAAGGCGAAGCTGCCTACGCGCTCGTCGTGGCCGATCCCATGACACCGGAGAGGCAATTCGAGCGGTCTTGGGCCTTGGAAATCCTGGAAAATGCGCTCAACAAAATCCAGGCCGAATACGCCGCAAATGGCAAGGAGCGCCAATTTGAGGCGCTCAAGGAACTGCTGGCCTATAAGACAACTTTGATCTCCTACGGCGAACGCGCCGCGCAGGCGGGCCTGACCGAAGGCAGCGTCAGGGTGGTCGTCCCCAAGATGCGCCGACGATACGGTGAGATGATCAAACAAGAAATCGCGCAGACCCTCGTGGACCCGACCGAAGCGGAAGTGGAGGAGGAACTCCGCCATTTACTCTCCGCTTTGTAAGGCTCGTTCCGAAGAACAGGATTCGGAGGCGTTCTTGGACGGTGCGAAAAGCGTTAACATTTTCCAGATTCTGCTTTTGAATAAGGGTAGAGACAATTGACAGGGCGCCCATGAAAAACGCCGAAACCTGCCCCGAATGTGGCTCGAAACTGGCGCCGGATGCCCCCCACGGCATCTGCCCCAAGTGCCTGATGGCACGCACCCTCGACGCCGACGCGAATGCCACCTCCGCCGGCTCGCCGTTCAGCGGCTTTGAACCGCCGAAGGTTGAGGAACTAGCGAAACACTTCCCGCAGTTCGACATCCTGGAATTTCTGGGCCGTGGCGGCATGGGCGCGGTCTATCGGGCGCGGCAGAAGGCGCTCGACCGCATCGTGGCCCTGAAAATCCTGCCCCCGGCGGCTGGGCGCGATCCCATCTTCGCCGAGCGGTTCGCTCGCGAGGCCCGAACCCTGGCCCGGCTCCTCCACCCGAACATCGTGACCGTGTTCGATGTCGGGCAGGCGGGAGATTACTGCTACTTCGTGATGGAGATGGTGGACGGCACCAGTCTGCGCGAGAAAATCCGCTCGCGCCAACTCACGCCGCCGGACAGTCTCGCCCTCCTCGAGCAAATCTGCGACGCGCTCCAGTACGCCCACGACAAAGGCGTCATCCACCGCGACATCAAGCCGGAGAACATCCTCCTCGACCGCGAAGGCCGGGTGAAGATGGCCGATTTCGGCATCGCCAAGCTTCGCGACCGCTCCCCCGGCGAAGTCACCCTCACCGAGTGGCAGCAGAGCATAGGCACGCTGGATTACATGGCCCCGGAACAGCGCAGCCAGGCGGGCGAGGTGGACCACCGGGCTGACATCTATTCGCTGGGCGTCGTGCTGTACGAAATGCTCACCGGCGAAGTGCCGATGGGCATTTTCGCTCTGCCGTCTCAGAAAGCTGGCGTGAACGCACGTCTGGATCAAGTCGTGGTCCGCACACTGGCTCGACAGCCAAAAGATCGTTACCACGATGTCGGCGAGTTAAAGACGGAAATACAGAACTCTCTAGGAGGCGCGAGCGGGACACGGGAGCAACAGGCACCGCCTCCGAACGTGATTGTTTCTGGGCGGACAAGCGAAAGCAAACAGAATCCGTCGGCAATCCCACCAACGGAACCATTGCCGTCCAAGCTGACGAGAAAAGACCTTGATTTGAATCCTCCGTATGTACCAAACGAGCCTGTCGGCTCAACTACCAAAAAATCGGCATGGAGTTTAAGAAGGCGGCAAATCAGCACGGCTGTAGCTGCCCTTGTCTTCCTGTTAGCTGGCGGGTTCTGGGTCCTTCAACGGGGACGAAACAACGCCGATGCTGGCCTAGCGGAAGCGCCCGAGATCGTGACCTTGAGGCAGAAGTTTCAGGAGACCATATCGCAGCAGCGGACTGACGACCGAAGCGAACGCATAGAAGCATTACTCAAAGAGTGCATTCCACTCGTGCGAGCGCGCGAGGATCAACCCACGTCTTGGGAGTTACTCGGCGAGATAGCACTCGAAGCGAATGCCAACTGGTACGGCCAAGTCTCGGCTCGGCGAATTATCGAGTTGACTGGGAGCTCGCCAGGACCTCCGAAGTTGAAGGAACTCGTGAAGCGCATACAGAAGCGGGGATGGTTCTCAGAAGCCGAGAGCGAGTCTTGGTTAAGCGGGCCCGACAAGAGGCGATGGCAGGTCGAGCTCGAGGTCAAAAGGCAGCTAACAAAATGGGGCTACATCGATAGGGCGGGCAAGGTGGTCATCGAGCCGCAATATCAAGCAGCAGGCCCCCTCATTACAGGATTAGCTTGGGTGAAGCTAGGCGGCAAATACGGTTTCATCAACAACACTGGCAAAGTCGTTATTGAGCCGAAGTATGACAGCGCCGATACGTTCGTCGGCGATTACTGCTGTGTAGCGCTTAACGGCAAATATGGCTTCATCAACCGTTCTGGCAAGATGGTGATCGAAGCAAAGTATGACGATACAACTCACATTTTTGTCGATGGTCTTGTGGGAGTACTCGTGAGTGGCAAATGGGGATTCATTAATCAGCGCGGCAAGGTTGTCATACAACCGCAATATGAAAACATTTTTGTCACCCTACCATTCAGCGAAGGACTCGCGGGCGTAGGCACAACCAATAAGATGTTTTTTATTGACCGGAGTGGCAAAGTAGTCCTTGAGCCACAATACGAAGGTTTCGGCCGTTTCAGCGAGGGCTTGGCAGTTGTTAATCAGGGCGAGAAGTTTGGATTCATGGATCGGAGTGGGAAGTTAATCATTGAATTGAAATATGACGACGCCAATCCGTTTCAAGAAGGTCTTGCGAGCGTCAAACTCGGCGATAACTGGGGCTTTATAGATCGCGGCGGAAAGATGGTCATCGAGCCACGGTTTCGTGAAGCCGAGTCGTTTGCGGGAGGGATGGCAAGCGTGAGAACTTGGGTTACGAACAGCCATAAAAACTTACAGCTGATTCAGTCCATGGAGGTGCTAACCCAGGGTGGCCCGTGGGTTCTCATTGATCAGACGGGACGAGAGATTTCGAATAAGGAAATGCTCGTGGATATTGCCGTGGAGCCTGTAACTCAGCGCATCGATCTGTTGGGCGTACACTTATTTCGGGTCAGTGGCTGGCTCGACTGGGCCGGTGAGTGGGTCTGGCGAGCTCCTAATGGAGGCGAACGCCTAATGCGGGAACTTAAACGGGGGGTAGAAACTCCTACAAAGAAGTGAATCCCATCCCCAGATGCGCAATGTCGCACCCCTTGCATGCATTACGCTTCCAGTTTCGGAATGCACTGGAGAGAGTGGGATGGTGCAATTGATCCTGCAAGTGCGGACCTCGGCGCAGTAATGGATGACGAACTTTACACGAGTTTGTAACTATGAAGCATAAATGCATAATCAATGTAATTCGACTCTCGGTGACCGGGCTTATTGGAGTAGCTTGGGGTCCGGCATTCGGCCAGAGCGAATTGGACAGGTTTGACCCGAACATCAACGGAGCTGTCAAAGCCATCGCAGTCCAAGTGGACGGAAAACTCGTAATTGGCGGCGCATTTAGCAGCGTCGGGAATACACCTCGCCAAAACGTGGCACGGTTGAATGTTGATGGCAGCCTCGACGCGTCTTTCAATCCCGGTGCAGACCGGGAAGTAAACTGTCTGGCGTTGCAGTCGGATGGAAGGATCCTGGTCGGAGGCGATTTTCTCTCTTTGGGAGGTACGAACTGTTACTACGTTGGGCGATTGATGGGCAACGGAAGTTTGGATCCCTCCTTCAATCCAGAAGCAAGCCGGGAGGTAATGTGCCTTGCTGTCCAGCCCGACGAGAGGATTCTGATCGGCGGTGCGTTCTTGAAGCTTGGGGGACACCCGCGAAAACGGATTGGACGCTTAAACGCCGATGGAAGTCTTGATGAGATGTTTAATCCTGAGGCAGAGGGTGAAAGGCCATTCGCAATCGTTGTCTATACATTGAAGATACAGCCGGACGGGAGGATTCTGGTAGGTGGCTATTTTGACACATTGAGCAGGCAGCCGCACAAAAACCTCGGTCGGCTGAACCGCGATGGCACCCCGGACGTCGGTTTCACTCCGAATATATCTGGAGAGAGCGTTTACGCGCTCGAGATCCAGCACGATGGGAAGATTCTTGTGGGCGGACGATTCGGGAACATAGACGGGCGACCGTTCCAAGGTCTCGGACGCCTTAACAGCAATGGCAGCCTAGACCTAACCTTTAATCCGACGCCATCTGCAGAGGTCTGGAGCTTAGCTCTGGAGTCGAACGGCAAGATACTCGTCGGTGGAGATTCAGTGCTCGAAGATGGAACAAACGGCAACTGCCTCGGTCGGTTAAGCAGTGACGGCACAATAGATCATCTTTTTGCACCGTCAGGGCGTTTCGGTGACTGGAGGACCGTGTACACTATCGCAGTGCAGCCTGAGGGTGAGGTTTTGGTGGGAGGAAGATTCAATACCATTGGCCCAAAACCACGCAACGGCATTGCTCGTTTTGGCGCCGTTGTAACGGATCTTTCGGCCTTATGGAGACGCTTTCACAACTTGAGGTCAGAACCGACGTCTGAATCGCGGAGCCAACGGCTTGAGGTGCTGCTACAAAAGACCATTCCCGCGGTCCGAATGCAGCAAGATCAACTCGAAGCATGGCGCTTATTAGGGGAGCTTTCTCTTGAAGCTAATGCAAACTGGTATGCGCGGGCCGCCGCCATACGCGTCATCGAATTAGATGGATATCCCTCAAAAGATCCGCAACTCAAGGCTTTCGTGCAGCAAGTCCTCGAACGGAAATGGCTTTCGACCAATGCATTTCAAATGGCGCTCACGCGGTTGGGCCGTTCACCTCTTCCGGTCAAGCGCGGTGGGAAATGGGCTTTCGTTGACCAAAACGGACGAGGGATTGTCGATCTCCGGTACGATTCTGCAAATTACTTCAGTGAAGGGAACGCCGTCGTCGAGCTCGCAGGGAAGTTTGGTTTCATCGATCGCAGTGGCAAAGTTGTTGTTCCGCCAAGGTATGAAGCCGCAGGCAACTTCAGTGAGGGCTTGGCTTTCGTGGCTGAAGGCAATAAGTATGGCTTCATCGACGCTACTGGCAAGGCGATTATAGAACCACGGTACGATGACGTCCGGAGCTTCAGTGACGGATTAGCCGGCATTCAGGTGGATGCAAAATGGGGCTTCATTGACAGCAATGGCAAGGTTATCATCGTCCCAAAGTTCGACCAGATAGACAATTTCAGCAATGGCCTTGCAGCCGTGAAATTCGTTGATAAGTGGGGGATAATCGACCGCGCAGGCATGTATGTCATTGAACCGCAGTATGAACGTGTTCTGAACTTCATTGATGGCACGGCCCTTGTAGAACTGGCCGGGAAGCACGGATTTGTGAATTCCACCAGGAAGGTTCCTGCTCGAGCGTACGATGCGGCAGATAGTTTTAGTGACGGTTTAGCTGCCGTAAAGTTAGGTGAGAGGTGGGGGTTTATTGATCGCGATGAAAATATGAAGGTGGACGCCAAGTATAAATCTGTGAAGCAGTTCGGCGACGGCTTGGCTCCCGTGATGCTGGATGACAAGTGGAACTTTATAGATCGCGTCGGGAAGGTAGCCATCCGAGAACTCTATGACTTTGCCGACTCCTTTAGCGAAGGACTGGCGTGTGTAACTCTGGGAGGCAAAGTTGGTTTTATCGACACTATGGGAGCACTTGTGATCCGGCCACAATTCAATAATGGTTGCAGTTTCATGGAAGGAATTGCTCCCGTATCGCTCAATGGCATGTGGGGATTTGTCGATCGAAGTGGAAGATGGATTCTCTCGCCGCGCTATGTTGAGCTAAAATCTCCATTTACATCCCTCTTGTCCTGGTACCTCCCCGAGAAGAGCTATCTCCTGCCACGAGATAACATCCTGCTGCCTTCTCTCTCGACTCCAGGAATCTTCGCAGACTGGGCCGGGGAGTGGCTTTGGAATCCAAAACGCGGAGCCACAAACATCATTAAGCAGCCTGCTCAGACGGATCGGGCTATTGGACCAGTTTCACCAGAACTTGCGGCCGTATGGCAACAGTTGAGCGAGGTCAAATGGGAACAATCTCCTGATACCAGGAGCCAGCGGCTGGAGGACTTGCTTAATCAGGCCGTCGCTGCGGCACGCGCACAACAGGATAATGTTCAAGCTTGGCAATTGCTTGGAGAAATCGCCCTGGAATCGGGCGCCAACTGGCATGGAAAAGTGGCGGCGGCGCGCATCATCCAATTAGGACCGCCGCAGGCCAAAGAGCAACAACTACCGCATGTGGCCAAGCGAATCTTGGAAAAGGGTTGGCTTTCGACCAATGAGATCGTGGAGCTACTTGGCAGCACAAACCGTCCTTTGCATCGATTTCGCAAGGGTTACAAATACGGGTACATCGATTGGCGAGGCAGAATCGTTATTGATGCAAAGTATGAATGGGCTCGTGGATTTAGCGAAGGATTAGCAAGCGCGAGGGTTTCAGAGGGAAAATATGGCTTTATCGATCAATTTGATAAAGTTGTCCTCGAACCTCGATTTACTGTACTTCCTACGTCATTTCACGAAGGTTTCGCGGGCGTTTGGGTCGAAGGTAAGTGGGCCTTTATTGACCGCCGAGGAACTGTAGTCATCGAACCGAGATACGAAGCAATCGAAGAGTTCAAGGATGGTTTAGCCCGCGTGACTTTCACGGATACCGGTCACAGAGAAGGCTATATCAATCGGAAGGGGTTGACCGTTGTCCCACCGAAGTATGATCATGTGGGTTCTTTTAAGGAAGGCATACTCACGGTGGCAGATTCTCGTTACAAGTGGGGGTTGATCGACCACGGCGGACAAATTGTCTTGGAGCCGAAGTACGATCACATCGATGACTTCAACGAGGGCTTGGCACATGTCCGCCTGGACGACAAATGGGGCTTCATTGACCGCGGGGGCAAGTTAATCACCGAATTGAGGTACGATTTTGTCGCTGCATTTAGTGAAGGATTAGCGCCCGTGAAGGTCGGAGGACAATTCGGCTTTATTGACACGAATGGCACCATGATTCTCGAGCCAAAGTATGCAGACGCTGATAGCTTCAAAGAAGGGTTGGCGCTTGTTCGATTGGATAACACGAAAGCATTCATCCATCGAAGCGGCAAAATCGCTTTCAGGTTGCGTTATGACGACGCCAGGGCTTTTTCGGAAGGCTTGGCGCGTGTTAAGTTCCACGGCAAATACGGATTTGTCGATCGAGTTGGCAAACTGGTTGTCGAGCCGATATATGATGATGCGATGGACTTCATGGGAGGAGCGGCTTTGGTGGAGGACAACGAGGAATGGGGATTTGTCGATCAGAGAGGAAGGCAGATTGTCAGGCCAGCGTATAAGTTACGCTTTCCTCGCGGAGGTGTTGTCATTCTGAAGCACCCCGACCCAAAGGAAGATCTATTTTTTCTTAACGTGCCCGGGAGGTCGGGCTTTTTTGACCGAATGCGCGAGTGGGTGTGGGATGCCGAATGGCGATCTGTTGTTCCCGAAGTGTGGTAGAGTGAGGACTTTGCTTCGGCAAGAACAAGCGCGATAGCCCGTCTCACGATTTCTGCTGATAAGACCTTATTAGCACGAATGCAATCGTCAAAGCGTCGTCTAGCCGAAAAAGGGCAAAGGTGGCAACCTGCAACGGCTCGAGCTGTTTGCGCGATCCTCGCTTTTGCTGTGTTGTGCTTCCTCGCAGTAATCGCGGGATGGCCGGATTCAGCAAGGTCGGAGACTTCGGGCCAATCCCTGGAGTCTCGTCTCGACGATGGCTTTGGGCCGATGTGCTATCGTTCGGGCTGCTGTGGCGTTGTGGTGTGGGCGGTCAGCGCGGGTCGAAACCAGATTCACGCTTCGCGGGCCAGAAGCGTTGGACTAGATGGGATCAGTCGCGCCCCTTAATGGCCACGATCCCACTCAATTGGGTTGCGCCGTCGGAAGCGCCGTCAGAAAAAGCTCGACCAACCGGGCGGCGCTCCGGCATCAAGGCCGGATGGTGAGTTCACTTTTTTATTTCGTGCGGGATGACCCTGATCTGAAGACACAGCTTTTTCGCTCAAGCAGCGGCCTTGCCCGCACTGCGAACGAGTGGGCACATTGAACCGGCACAGCCTGTTGCGCGGCAATGATCCCACAGCGGCAGCCGGCCAAAGACTTCGAGGCCAACGGGTATTCTGCTCCGATCGCGGCCAGCGCGGCGGTTGGTCGCGTGAGCAAATCCGCGCCGCGCGCCTGGCCCCGCTTGTTCCGCTGCTCCACAAGCGCGGACTCCAACTCGTCGCACGTGAGGCGGGCAACTTCATCCTGCCGGCCTATCCCGGTCTCATCGTCAACGACTCCTACTGGCGCTGGCCCGAAAAAAATCTGGCCGGCAATGCCATTGACCTCCACGTCCAGGTGCTCGGCCTGTCCTTCCATGACGCCATGCGCCAGATCACCGGCTCCGTCGCGCCGTAGCAACGCGAAGGCGGACACATAAAACTGCCAGGTTCATCCGCCGGCGTCGCAGCCATACGACGCCGGTTCGGACAAAAGCCGGGGCAATGTCAAAAAAACGGCTTTACGATGCCAGTGTGGTAAAAAATCCTCCCACCCATGAAAATCCGAAAATGAACCAGCCGCGTCATAGCCGTACGATCAGAACGCGGTTATTCGGCCACAAATTACGACGCCAGTGTGGTCAAACTCCAAAAAACCTTACGACGCCAATTCGGGGAAAAGTACGATGCCAAATAAGTTCGCAACAAGAAGCGGCAAGTTCAATTGGGTTTTGCACTGCTGAGAATTCAGGCATCTCGCAGCCATGTTCCTGCCAATCGCTAGTCGAGAAAACCCCTCACGACAACCTTGAAAACGCTTGATGGCTATATCCAACTCAAACGCTCTGAAAAGGGACTAGCCCGCACCAGTCACCCATTTCATGGGTTGGCCAGTGAGTTTGCCTTGGCGGTCAAGCAGGAACACCACCGCAAGCTCAGATTCCGCTCGTTGAGCGAAATTGTTCTTCCGGGTCAACGGCACGGCGGCTATTTACCCGATGCCTTTCACAGGGGACACCTTGATCCAAGCTGCGCCGTCACTTCCAAGGGTCAGGGCGGAAGACCGGCGGTAGAGATGGAATATTCTATCAGTTCCATTGACACGAGTTCCAAACGGGAGCAATCATTGTTTGCCAGAGCCGGAAGCAGTCGCGCCTCTAACTCGGTTGGCGGGAGATTTCACGGTGAAAAAGCCCGCGATGAAATCTCCTCTTGGTTGACCTGGACAGCACTGGATGTGGGTGGCCCTTGTGTTGAGGCGTTCCGATGAATATCTTTGATGGCTCTCCTGCCTTGGTCGCAAGGCCGCGAACTCCAAGAAGGTGTTTCCGGCGCCAAATCAAACAGGCGGCATCTGCCCTGCTGTTGGTTGCCGTTTCTTCAAAATATCCCAAAGTGGGTCTCCGCTTAAGGCTTTGGTTTATCGCATCAAGCCCGGTGGTGTTGACAAGACCGGACCATAGAGCGGCTTGCTGTCTTTATCACCGAAACGGCTGAATAGGCTATCAATCTCTGCCTGGGTTTCTGGTTCGCTCGTAGATTTCTCCAGGATCTCTTTCAATTCAGTCCTGCTCAATGGAGATAATTTTGGAGTGGACGCATTCCGCCTGCAAGACCAGTTCAAAACGGCACACATCAGCAGGGCGATCACTGCCAAATAGAAAAACGCATTCGTCTTCATTCTCGGCCTTTTTGGATTAACGTCTGCCTCCCGATGAGCCGCCACTTGACCCCTTTACGTTGGTTACCGTTTTTCCTTTAAGTTAAAAGGCGTGGGACTGACACGCGCCCTAATGGGTGACCTCTTTCTGCTGCAAATCCTTTACGGCGTATTTGGCGCCTTCGATTTGGACCCGCGTTCACCAACGCACAACCGCCAGATGGCCCTGGTGCAAGCCCGCGTGCACTACACGATGGAAGACGATGGGCTGGCTTTGCTGTGGCACGGCAACGTATTCGTCAACCCACCATACGGACGCGCATTGCGGCTGTGGACTGCCAAAGCGAGAACAGAAGTCGCGAGCGGTAATGCGCGATTAGTCGTCGGTTTGTTGCCGGCGCGGACCGATACCCGATGGTGGCACCAAGACGTTGCTCGTAGCGCTGCCGTTTTCTTTCTGCGAGGCCGTCTAAGTTTTGGTGATTCCGGGCAAGCGGCACCATTTCCCTCCGCGCTCGCGGTGTGGGGTGCAACAGCAGCGGAACTGGTGGCTCTCCGTGCTGGTCTGCCGGATGCCTGGCAACCGGCAAACAGGGAAAAACTGCAAGGGACTGATGGAGCGATGGAAACCTCTGATAATAGTTATTGAAGTCGCCGAAAGAGTTGCTGCGGACTGCCGCCGGCCAAGGTGATGATTCAATTCGAGCGAAGGAAGCGGAGTTGCGCGAGAAGGTAATTCATCTCCGCGTCACGCGGAGTCAATTGCATGGCCCGCGAAGAAAAATTGACTTCCGCCTGCACACGGGGGCGGTTTTGCTCACTTGCTTGAGCACTTTCGCGAGCTCAACTTCGGGGCGGCAGCGATGAGGAGGTGTGTTTCGAGAGTGAGATTTCGCATTTCCCGCTAAACGTAGCTGACCATCTGCTGGGACAAACGCGCTCGCTCACGGCCACCGTGCCCGGAGTTCCAACCGTCGAAACCGTCGAAAAATCACTTGACAATCCTGCTGTCCATCACAAAAGTCCTGCAACTTCACTTCTTTGGGACCATGCGTGGCTGGAATCGTGCGTGCGCACGCCACTCGCGCTCGTTGACGGGCGAGCAAGGAGTAGCCTATACCCAATTCCGAATCGCGCCCGCCGAAACCGCTTTCCTTGTCGGCGTCCGCCGGCGAAAGGGATCAAAGGCCGAGGTTCTGCTCCTGGCGTTGTCGCTTCTCAACTCTCAAACAACACGAGTCGGCTTCAACGATCATCATTCGCACCACCACCTTGGTCGATCATCTTTTGACTCGGAATAAAACGCTCGTTCCGTCGATCTGAATCAGGAAATTTTCGACCACCAGAAGTGAAAGCCTCAAGCCACCATGATTATGAAAAACTGTGATAAAAAGATGCTGATCGCCACTGCCGCTCTGCTGGCGCTATGGTTCAGCAATCATCGGGCAGTTGGCCAAAGCGCGTCCGTTTGCGCCCCCGCGCCATCGGGCTTGGTAAGCTGGTGGTCCGGGGAAGGAAATGCCAATGACAGCATCGGTTCCAACAACGGTACGCTCGCGAATGGCGCGACGTTCGCGCCGGGTCTGGTGGGCCAAGCCTTCAGTTTCGATGGAGTGAATGATTATGTCGAATTTCCAGACAGCCCCAGCCTGAGTATAACCGACACCTTGAGCATCGACGCTTGGATCAAGCCCAATTCGGTCGGTGCCGCGACCATCGTCTCCAAGTACGATTCTTCGATCCACCAGGAGAGCTACGTACTTGCCGTCAACAATGGCGGGACAGTGCGCTTTTACTTGGCCGGCACCGGCGGCTGCCGAGCCGTCGATACTGTCAACTCCGTGCTGTCCGCCAGTGTGTGGACACACGTGGCTGCGACGTTCAATCCGGCCGGGCAGGTGATGAAGATTTTCGTGAATGGCGCCGAAGTGCCTGTGACTCTTGATGCCGTTTGCAACAATACCATAGCCTCAATCTTCGACAGCACCACACCTGTGCGGCTTGGGGCGCTCATCGGTGGGTCCGGGCAAATCGGGGCATTCTTCTCCGGTTTGATGGACGAAGTGGATTTGTACAACCGCGAGCTGACGCCCGACGAAATTGCGGCCATCTATTACGTGGGCGCTTTTGGCAAATGTTCCCCTCTCACTTGTGCTCCGTCGCCCCAGGGGCTCGTAAGCTGGTGGGCCGGGCAAGGAAATGCCAACGACAGCATCGGCTTCAACAATGGGGTGCTCGTGAATGGCGCGACCTTTGCCCCAGGCAAGGTGGGCCAGGCGTTTGATCTCGATGGGACCAATGATTACGTTCAAGTGCCTGATAGCGCGCAAATACGCTTGGGAACCCGTTTCAGCGTCGAACTGTGGTTTTATCAGCGGAGCGCCAAACCCGGCGACGGCTCCAGGCTGCTCGACAAAGTGACCGCCGGCCAGTCGGACGGATACATCCTCGACACCTACGATGGGGCCACTGGACGGAAGCTCCGCTGGTGCATGGGCGGCTCTTGCGGACGAGGCAACACCGTTTACAGCCTGAACGCCTGGCATCACGCGGCAGTGACTTACGACGGGACCACCCTGACGCTCTTCCTGGACGGCCAGCCGGATGGCAGCTTCGCTGGCATACCGGCTCCGCCCGTGAACACCCTGCCACTCTTCATCGGCGCACCACACGTCGGCTGCGGCGGCGGCTGCGGCCTGGTGGAGTATTTCGATGGACTGCTTGATGAAGTGTCGCTTTACGACCGCGCCCTTGTCGCCAGTGAAGTCCAGGCCATCTACAACGCCGGGACTGTGGGCAAGTGTCCACCTCCCATACCGCCTGAGGTGACCATTCAGCGCTCCGGCACCAATGTCGGCCTCTCCTGGCCGATGGCAGCCATGACTTACGCACTGGAGTATGCGACCAACCTCGTCGCTCCGATCTATTGGAATCTGTCGACCGATCCGGCAGTCGCCGCTGGTGACCGTATGCTGTTAATTCTGCCTATCCAGCGTTTCAACGAATTCTTTCGTCTCCACCAGTTCAACTCGACTCTGAACTTCACCCTGTCAATGGAAAGCCCCGCCAATCCCGCCTGTGGCTGTGGGGACGCGAGGTATAACCAGGGCATCGGCCAGGTCAGCCAGGAGTGCCCGGATTGCGGTGTCGGCGGAGTGGTTCCCGGGATCGGGCAGGACGCGGCCGGAGGCAGCGTGTTCCTGCACAATGGCGAATTCATCCAGCACATCGTGGACCTGGAAATCCCCGGCCGCGGCTTCAACTGGAAAATGGAACGCAAATACCGCAGCGGGATCGAGTTTGATGGGCCGCTTGGCCACAACTGGGAATTCAATTACAACCGCCGCCTGGTCATGGAAAACAACGGCAACGTTCTCCGCATGGACGGTTATGGCCGCGCAGACCGTTATGTTTTCACCGGCAGCAATTATCTCGCGCCCTCGGGGTATTTCACTCAATTGACCCAGCAAACGAATGGAAGCTTTCTGGAACGTGACCGCCACGGAACGAAAGTCTTTTATGCCGCCCAGAATCTCCAAAAGGTCGCCCTCATGACCGAAATGCGTGATCGCAATGGGAACCGGATGCAATTTCAGCATGATGCTTGGGGAAAGCTCACCAACACCATCGACACCTTGGGACGCTTTATCCGCTACGCCTACGATCCGGTGACCTCACGGTTAACCGACGTGCAGGATTTTTCGGGCCGCGTGATCCATTACGACTACGACGCCCACGGCGACCTCGTTGGAGTCACTTCCCCTGCGGTTACCGGCACGCCCAATGGCAATGACTTCCCCAATGGAAAAACTGTCCGCTATGGCTATTCGTCGGGGTTTTCTGATGAACGTCTCAACCACAACCTCGTGTCGATCACCGCCCCCAACGAAGTGGCCGTCCACGGCCCGCCTCGAACCATCGTCGAATATGAAACCAACTCAGCCTCCAGCGACGTCGACCGGATCAGGCGCCTGACCATCGGCGGCGTCAATGCCAGTGGCGTTCCGGCTGGGGGAACCATTTCCTATCAGTATCAAAGCCTCGGTTCTGTTGCCTCCAATGATTTTATTACAGCCGTGTTTCAGAACACGGTCATTGACCGCAATAGCAATAAGGCGGAGTACCAATTCAATCAACTGGGCAACATTGTCCGCGTGCGGGAATTCACTCGCGGCATGCGGGCCAACGAGCCTCACTTCTTTGAAACTCGATACGAGTACAACGCCGACGGCAAAGTCACCCGCGTAATCTATCCGCAAGGCAACTCAGTCGAGTGTGTGTATGATTCCTCAAATCCGGATCGCTTCCAGCAGGGCAACTTGTTGAGCGAAACTCGTCGGCCGGATGCGGCCCGCAGTGGGGACCAGACATTCGTTCAAACCACCCGCACTTACGAACCCATTTATAATCGGTTGCGAACTCGTACAGAAGCGCGCGGAAATGATCCAAGTTACGTGCCGCAAAACGGCGGTTCGATTTCAACAGCCCGTTACAGCACCGTGCATACGTTCGATTATCAGGAAGGCCAGGACATCGCCGGCTTGGCTGCCGAGGTCGGAGTTAACCCGGCGATAATTCAAGCCCGCCTCGCTGCCATTCCCATGAACTTGGGAGACATCAACGCTGACGGCGCAAACCAGATTCATGGGAATACGATCCAGCTCACGCGCCCGACAGTGACCCTGCTGCCCAGCACCAACCAACCCGTTCTGGAAGGAGGAACGGCCCAGCCCATCGTCTATTTCTATACCTACAATCAATACGGACAGATCACGCATCGACGCGATCCCGAAGGGAACCTCACGGACTACATGTACCACCCGGAAAACGATCCAGACGGAGATGGACGGGACCTGACGCCCGGCCTCGGGGCTGGTCCTTTCGGCTATCTTCACCAGATAGTTGTCGATTCCGCATTTAATCCAGGCCGCGACTCTAGGACCGATCCAACCCCCGTTTCCATGGCCACGGGATACGCTTACGATCGCGTTGGCAATCTCATTCGCAACATCGACGGCCGGGGCATCGCCACCGACTTTGCGGTCAACCAACTCAATGAAGTTGTTCAGATCACTCGCGCCGCAGCCCACGGTCTCCTAACGCCGGAGCCGCAAGAACCCATGGCGCTGACCGATTTCGGTTTTCTTCAGCTCACTTATTACGATTTCAATGGCAATGTTGTGCACCAGCAGGTCGAAGATAGAGGCAATACTTCCCGTACTGGCGATTTTGTTGATTCATTCCATCTCTTTAATATTCTGAACGACGAGATCGAACGCAGCCTCGAGGTGAGTGTACTTGAAACTCTTCAAGCGAGCTACCGATATGACGGTAATGGTAACCTGACCCTGGTCATGCAACCCGAAGGAAATGCTAACAGCTATTGCTATGATGAACGAGACCTCCCTTTCCAAGTCGCGCGTGGTGCCCTTTTTCCGTGGCCTTCGACACTCGGAGCCCCAGTTGGACCGTACAATCGATCTGAAGGCAAGCCATCAATTAAGACGGTCAATTACGATCCAAACCGAAACGTGATCGAAGTTGTTGATGCGGAGGATAAAGATGGCTCAGCCGCCAACAATAGCTCAATCGCAGGGAATGGCGACGCAACAACTCTTATTTACGATGGTTTCGACCGACCAAAATCCGTCGTCGACGCTGTGGGAAACCAAACAACCTACAATTACGATCCGGCTGGGGAGATCATCAAAAGGACGCGCCGTGGTCTAGTCGGGGGTTCCAGTCCTATCAACAATTCGGGCCTAGACAACGTGGACCTTGTCATTACAGAATTCAGCTATGACGAATTGAGACGATTGTTTCAACGAGACCGTGGGCTCTTTATCCCTCTGGGTTTGACAACTATGCGTCCACCGAACGTGACCGACGGCTCGCTCACGCAAGGCGACGGCAAAGTCACCATGCGTTACGAATACGACCGGAATTCTAGACGAACTTTTCTCGTGGAAGATAATCAGCACACGGCCCGACTCTTTTACGATGGTGCCAACCGCCTGATTAAGACCGTGGATCCCGAATGGAACATCGTCGAGATCGGCTATGACGATAACAACAACGTCATCGAGCTCCGCGAGACGGATGTTTGCCAAGTTCCTGGTGTTCCGAACGAAATATTTCTGACGACGTTCTTCTACGATAGCCTTAACCGCCTGCAGCGTAATGTGGACAATCTCGGCAACACATGCGAATACCGCTACGACTCGCGCAACAACCTGGTAGCGCGGTCGGATGCGAACGGCCCGGCCGGCGGAGCGATCGCGCGACGCATCTTCACGCCCGGTCCGTTGACAGTCAACACGATGAACGGCCCCGGTAACGTCACCCTCTATTCTTACGACGGTTTGAGCAGAATGATACAGAGAGACGCTATCATGACAGCCTCGGGAAAAGGGGACGGCATCAATATCGGCGCGGATATCTTCGGCGTGAGGAACACTATACCTATTCCCGATACTTCGCAAGCCGGTGGCGATGGCATCATCACCACTCGTTATCAATGGGATGGCAATTCCTTGCTGACCAGCCTGATTGACGACAACGGGAATCTGACGTTTTACACTTACGACAACCTCAACCGCCGCATCACCGAAAACAAGGGGGCATGTATTGCCCCTGCCTTGGCCGACCGCTGCGACGAGGTCACAACCATCATTAATGCATACGACGGAGATGATAATCGCGTGCGGGCCGTCGACGAGAATGGGTCGATAGTCACCAATCGTTATGACGCAGTCAACCGGCTCATTTCCCGCCAAATCACCAGGGCGACTAATGTGGTTGCAACAACCAAAACTACTTATCAGTACGACGGACTTTCTCGCCGAACCCGCGCAGTGGAGGACAACGATCCATTGGACCCCGCCGACGATTCAACCATCACCTTCGCCTATGACAGCCTCAGCCGCGTCATCGAAGAAACTCAACAAATCGGTAGTCAGTCGCCCAAGGCCATTTCATCCTCTTGGAATGCCGAACGGCTGCGCACCAGTGTCACTTACCCTAATGGCAGGGTTGTCGCCAAAACCTTCGATCAACTTGACCGCCTGCAGACGCTCTCCGATTTCACAGTCGCCAAACCCATCGCAGAGTACAAATACTTTGGCAGAAGGCGGTTAGCCGAGCGCCGTCATCCGATTAACGGCACCCGGCTAACCTATCTGAACGACTTAGGCACCTTCGATGCGGGTTACGACGGCGTTCGCCGCCCAGTCCAAAGCCGCCACATAGGCGGCACAAATAACCTGCTCGTGGGCTTCGCGTACAGCTATGATCGGCGGAATAACAAGCTTACGGAGAAGAAACTGCACGCTCCAGCGGAAAGTGAACTATACGAATATGATTCGGCCTATCGTCTGATCAGCTTTGACCGCGGCACGCTGAACAGCAGTAACAACGCGATCCTTGTGGCGAGCACTAACGCACCTTTACAGAGTCGCTGGAGACTGGACGGTGTAGGGAATTGGCGAACCGTGAATACCGAAAGCCGCCTTCATGGTTCCTTCAACCAAATCATTCAGCGCAGTAATGTTACTTCCGTCGTCCCGCTCACGAACTCCACGATTGTGGTTATTTCGGACCGAAACGGCAACGTCACAGATGATGGTACATTTACGTACCAATATGATTACAAGAATCGTCTGACCACTGTAAAGCGTAAATCCGGCAATGATCTTGTAGCAGAGTACACCTATGATGTTCAAAACCGCCGCATCAAGAAGGACATTTTTAGCGGTAGCAACACCAACAGCATGTTCTACTTCTTGGACGGCGCTCGGGAAATAGAGGAACGGGATGATGCGGACAGACCAAAACGACAGTACGTGTACGGCCTGGGCATGAATGAGCCACTTGTTCTGGACAACAATATTGACGGCGACAGCGTCGCCACCGGCTCCGGCGACCAGCGCTTGTTCTATGAGCGCAATGCCAGCAGCTCGATCTTCGCTCTCGCGGACACGAACGGAATGGTCTTGGAAGGCTACGAATACGATGCATACGGCAGCCAGATAGTTTACGAGCCGGGCACCAATGGCGTGGTAGATTTCAGAAATGATACTGTCATCAGCCCGTATGGATCGAGCCGGTTGGGAAATCCCTTCTTGTTTTCCGCCCGCCGTTTGGATGCCGAAACCAGCCTCTATAAGTACTGGGATCGGTATCTGAATCCTGAGCAAGGCCGATTCACAACCAGAAGTCCACGTCGGTCCTCGAATGCAGCTATGAACCTGTACTCTTATGCCTCAGTTGGTCCCTCTCGCCTGTCAGCGCTCTCACCATCTGTTTTCGGAGAGGAAGTTCGGATTGCTCTTCCCGATTTCAGCAACGTCAGAAACTATGCCGGTTTAGGTCGAGGAAGTCCAAATGGCACCTCGCCTGGTGGGTCAGACCCCGGTGACCCGACACCCGATGAAAGCCCGAACACGGGCGTAGGAGCTTCGGGTACAGGCGCAGTATTGAAGGGCAGATCTCAGGCAGTTGACCCAAAGCGGGACGACCTTCCAGGCTCCGGTATCCCAATTTCCCCTACTACTGGGCAGCCGTTAGTACGACAACCGAGCGTCTCGAACCCCGTTGATCCGACACCAGATGACATCCCAGATACTGCTGGGGGTAATAACTTCGGAATGTCGTGGTGGTCGCCGATTAATGTCGGGCCAGGCTACGGCGATCCGCTGCAGGATGATTTTTTTGGTGCCAGTGGAGGTCAACATGGGTTGGATATTATTGGGGGCTACCGGACTGTGCACCGTGGCTATTCTTCTTGGAAGCAGTCGGGAAATTTAAGTTCCTTCGGCTCCTCACCTATCCGTATATTGGGTGTGCCAGACGCTTCGGAGGATGAAAACGATAGGGGTATTGGCGGCAGTCAGGCTCCCGGCCCGCGCCTTCGTCCCCTTGGCAGCACGCTAGCCAGCGAAGACGATTACTCTAAATGGGACCCTTATGATCCAAAGCAAAACGCTTGTTGGGCACCTGACACAGAGCCTCAAACGAGCATTGGGCAATGGGACGGTGAGAGCAGTGATTTCCCTGGTCCCGACGAGGTGGGCGAGATTATCAGAGAAGGTGTAGAGTGGATCAAGGATTTGCCTTGGAGCGGTGGCTCCAGCATCCCCGATGAGCCGGAGGAGCACCCTGAGCAGCCGGAGACTGAAATCGACCCAAGAATCCCGCTATAGACTGGTAATCGGTCGGACTGCATCCCACAAGCAAAGCGACTGCAGGGCTTGATTTCGCCGGATTGGGTTGGAGTTAAAAATAAACCTCCATTCGGCCGAAGTTGCGGCAGATCCCATCGCAAACGAGATCTGCTTTGAGCGTGTCAGTTCTATGATAGCTAGACAACGATTGCCATTTGTCAGTGCGGCGATATTTTCTCCTCGTGCTGCTCAAGCGGCAGTCGCACTACATGTACGAGCCTCTGCGAAAATGGAAGCGAAGCCACCCGTCGAGAAGTTTTGGAACTCGTCGATGAAGATAGAAATCGCGGCGTTCAATCTCGGAGCGATACGCCCGCGCCGTTGCGGCGAGCTAGAGTTGGGTGGTCGGCAGGCAGCCAAGCCGACTCCTTTAGTCCATTTTAGCATGGAACGGTGTCGCTGCGGTGGGGGTTCAAGGGCCCAACCAGCGACTCAGCTTCTCTTCTACAATTACCCGCCGCGTGGCGAATCGTTCGCGCGAGCGTTGAATGAGTTTGTGACGGCGTGTGTGGGGATGGTCGAGTGCAGGCAGGGTTTTGGCGGGGAATGGAGTCGAGGGGGCGCCGTTTTCCAGCAAACGGATGAAGATTTGGTAGCGGTCGAGTTCGACGAATTGGCCGGTGATGAATGTATTAGCGAACTCCTTGGCCAACAGTTCCGCGTCTGTGTGGCCAATGCGAAAAGCGATCATCGTGCCGGTGTTGCCAAACACGGCCTGCCGCGCTTCGGGGGAGAGTTGGTCAATGTATTGGTGGGAAAGTGTCAGGCAGAGGCGATATTTGCGGGCCTCGGCAAGGATGGCGGCGAAGCTGTCGGTGGTGAAGTTGTGGAACTCGTCGATGAACAGGTGGAAGTCGCGCCGCTCCGTCTCCGGCGTGTCGGCGCGGGACATGGCGGCCAGTTGAAATTGGGTGGTGAGCAGCGAGCCGAGCAGGTTGGCTTTGTCAGCGCCGAGTTTGCCCTTGGATAGATTGGCGATGAATACGCGGCCCGTGTCCATCATGAAACGGAAGTCGATTTTGGTTCTGACCTGGCCGAGGATGTTGCGGATCGGCGGGTTCATCAGGAATTGGCCGATTTTGTTTTGAATCGGCGCAATGGCTTCGCGCACAAAACGCGGATCGTAACCGGCGAATTCCTCCGCCCAAAAGTTGCGAACAAACGGGTCTTTGACCTGGCGAATCACCCACGCGCGATATTCGGCGTCGGTGAGCATCCGGTTGACGCCCAAGAGGGAAGTGTTCCGGCAGTCGAGCAATGCGGCGAGGGCGTTGTAGAGGATATATTCCATGCGCGGACCCCAGGAATCGCGCCAGATGCTTTTGAGCGCCGCAGTGATGCCGGAGGCGACGAGGTGCCGGTCGTCCGAGGGAACATTGGCGAGCAAGTTCAGGCCGATGGGGAAGTCGAGGTCGGAAGGATTGAAATAGACGAGGTCGTCGGCGCGGGAAGTGGGGAAGTGATCGAGCAATTCGTCGGCGAGATCACCGTGGGGGTCGAGGAGCGCCAAACCGCTGCCGTGATAGAGGTGCTGAATTATCATATTCCGCAACAAGGTCGTTTTTCCCGAACCGGTCTTGCCGATGATGTAGGTGTGATGGCGGGCATCCTCGGCTTGGATGCCGAACAGGGAATCGCCGCCCCAGCCGGAGCGGTGACCGATGTAAATAGTGGAATTGCTCATGACGCCAGAGCCAGCTTCGACTCCTCACGGACAATTCGTGACCCGGCATGTGGTGGGTCGTTAATCGTCCTGGTGCAAAGTGCATCCCGGCAAACGTTGTGGGGGACGAGCCGGGAAGGTAATCGAAACTGGCTGTGAGGCCCGAAGAATCGCAGGAGCCGGTCGGCAGAAGCACTATTCTATCACGCCGCTGGCGTGAAGGTCGCGGCAGGGTGGGGCCGCGCGCGATTTTTCCTTCAAACCAGTCGTGGTGAACCCATCGTGCTCGTCGTCCGCGAGAATCCGTCGTCACGGGAGTGAATTCGTTGAGGCAGTCCCCCCACGAGTTGTCGGCTAAGGCGATAGACGAGGCGGCCGACTTCGCGTTTTTTGGTGAGCACCGGACGGTTAGTCTCCGGTCGAACCCGATAGCCGTAGGAAAAAGCGCGAAGTCGGGCGATAGCCGACAACTCGTGGGGGAACAAGTAAGGCTCAGTTGAGCTACCGATGGTGGCTGGTGCGGGTCGCACCCCCTACAAACCATGTTTGTAGGGGTATTTGGAGTATTGGCCGGCCGACACTGGCCGCAAAAAAGGCGCTCCCTCGTGTTGAGAGAGCGCGGGCCACAGGCAGTTTGCCTGAGTCAGTTCAACGTGTTGGCCGTTTGTTCGGCCAAAAACCCCAAAGCCCCTTGTTGAGCATGAGCTTGCTGTCGATGCCGCGCAGGGAGCGCAGGGTGCGAAGCCTTCCGAGCCGATTGCGCCTGCCGTCGGAGAGACCACCGCGCACGAGGTTTTCCTGGACTTATGTGAAGCGATTAGTTATGTGAAGTTGAGGATGATCGCCACCGCCCTATAACCGGGGTCGATTGGTTCAGGGAACTGAGGTCAGGATCGCCTTCACCAGGGCAACGTTCAGGTGAAGCCTTGGCTGCCAGGAGTCAAGGTCGACGTACTCTCGCTCGGTGTGGAAGAACTCGCCGGTAGGTCCGAGGCCGACCAGCACCTCGGTACCCACCTGTCCGATGAAATTGGCGTCGCCCGAATACCCTAGGTGCTGCGTTTGAACCTTCAGATTTAGGTCGTCGAGCGTCCGGCCCAACAGTTGCCGCAGCTTTACGTTATGTTCTTGGGTCAAGCAAGGCACATCGACGAGGTCTTTTGCTTCAACGACCGCAGACTCCCCCGTGACGGGGTTCAGGCCGTGGGGCCGGGCGAGAATCTCCTGAAGCCTGGATAAAACCGCCTCCCGGTCCCCAGGCGAGAGGAAGCGGATGTCCACCTGGGCTTTGGCGAGGTCCGGGACGACGTTCGGACGCGACCCACCTTGGAAAACGCCGACGTTCACCGTCAAGCTGCGGATATAATCCGTCAGCGAGGAAGCTTCGATGACGATCTCGCTAAGGGCGCGGATGGCATTGACACCGTGTGCATGGTCCGCACCCGCGTGGGCCGCCTTTCCCCTCGTTGTAATTTCAAGCCAGTGGACGCCGCTTTGGGAGCTGACGAGGTTGCCGTTGACCAGGCCCGGCTCGTAGACGAGGCAGTAGGGAACGCCCCGGCACGCTTCCTGGGTTGTCTTCCTGGAGAACGGTGAGCCAATTTCTTCGTCGTCATCAATGACGACTCGGGTTCTTTGCCGAGCCGCGGCGTCCATTTCGGAAAGAACGTTGAGCATGAGGCAGAGGCCGCCCTTCATGTCAAGGACGCCGTCGCCTAGGAGCCGCCGCCGCTCCAAACGCGATTTCCGGGTTGGACCGGTTCTGGGGAAAACCGTGTCGACATGACCGTGCAAAACCAGCGCCGGTCGACGCGATCCCGGGTAATCAAATGTCATTACGCGATGCCCCTCCGGCAAATCCGAAAAGGTCGCAACGAACCCGAGGGCCTGGAAGTGCTGTGCCAAGCGCTGCCGCACCGATTCGCAGCCATCGGAGTTGCCGGTGCCGGAGTTGATGTCCACGAGCTCGCACAACAGGGAGTAGTACGGCTCCAGGACGGGGATATCATCCTGCCCGGTATGGGCCAATTCCGCAGCGAGGGACAGGTTGTTCACCAACATGGAACCAGCAACGATCAGTGGTTTCATACAGATTTTCATAATTTGTTTTTGATTGCTTTCACTGCCCGCTTGTCGACCTGCGTTAGATCGCTTCACGAGCCACGAGATGAAAGTAATCCACGATCCGCGTCGCCGCTGCCGCAAAGAATGCCCATTTCACCCCTTGTCGCACGGGGCGGCGCGAGGTTGCGTTTGCGCGATGCAAGGTTGCGTTTGGGTTATGCAAGGTTAGGCGAAGGCTAGTTTAGTTTGACGGCGCGACTTGGTCAGTTTAGGCTTAAACTACTTTTATGAAACGGGAACGCTGGCTGACGGTCCGGGACGCTTTCCGCTCCCAGTTGGTGCAGCTTTGGCAGTTGCGCGGCTGCCCGAAGTATTACGAGTTCGCCAAGTGGCTTGGCATCAGCAAGACCACAACCGAAGCCCTTTTGAACGCCCGTTACGAATCCCCAGATACACTTCGCAAGCTACTCACGAACTCCGGGTACCCGCACGCGGCGGTGGACCCGAAGCTGCCGGGAGCCAGCCAGGGGCTGGGGCCTGATTCGGATTTCGATCGTGCGGCCGCGAGGTTTCTTCAGCTGGAAGGCTTGATTGCCTTCGTGAGTGGAGTCGCCAATGAATCGCCTTACGCCCGCACATTGTCGGGCCTTGGACCGTGTCAGGCGAGACTTCGTGGAATCGATCCCCTGCTCATCGAAAGCATTGGTTTCCCGACGTTGATCTACGATCGAGAGGAGGTGAAAGTGGCCGCGGACAACGACTCGGCGGTTGAATCCCCGGCCACGCCGAGTCGACAGACCATTTACATTGTGAAAGTTGCAGCGTGCAACGACCTAGCGGTTGAATTCTACAATGTGAAGGCGAGGAGTGATCTAATTAACAAGACCCCTTCTTTTCTGACGTCCCTGATCGCCGACAAGCTCGACAATCGCGTCAAGTGGTGCGCCCAGGAGCTTTTGCGCATCGCCGAGGCTGACAAAGGTGTGCTCGCATCGAAGACGCCAATTCCCATGCGTTTCGATTCGGGAATGGCACCTTTGAAGCACCGCTGCTGGTTCATCACGAGCAAACCGATTAGGCTTAGTGGGGAGCTAGTAGGCTATCTCTCGCTATACACACCGGGCTGAGGGTGTTTCTTGCTTTCTACGCTGGTGTGTGAACACAAGCGACGCTGCGGAGGGAGGGGGTCAAGGGTAGGCGCACCCGGCGTCGTGCGAGTTGGTCAGCACCAACTCGGCATTCCATTCGTCGAGCCTCTGCGTTTGCTCGGCCCGGCGGAAACGGATGAGGTGTTTCTGGAAGCCGAAGCGGGAGGGGGAACGTGGGCGCTGCTGCTCGACGTCCACGGGGAGCCAAGCCTTTTCGCGCAGCCCGGCGATGATGTCCGTGGTGGGGACGAACGTGTAACGGGGGCTGAGGCCGCTCATTGGCCCCTGGGCGAAGATGCTTGGGGCTTGGAGCCGCAACACGTCATCGGTGAGGGCCTCGGTTTTGAAGTTCGAGCTCGTTGGGTTCATGGACTACTCCTTTTCTGCCGCGCTGCCGGGGTGAGCCGGCTCCGTCGTGGTAGATTCCTGAAGTTGGGCGCGGGGCGGCGTGTTCTCCCGGCTTCAAGCTGCCTCGGGTCGTTTACAGTTGAAAGCGATGACCGAGGAAAGCTGGTGGTTTAGTGGGAAGGCTTCGAAGTCCGCGCACTCGCTGCGAAACTCGGATTTGGAAAGTGCTGGGAAGTGTGGCTCCTTTATACCACGGCGATCCGGCAGCGAGCAAGTGGGCCAGGGGGATAAGGCAGGCAAGGGCTTGGTTGAGCCATTCTTTCACGTCGCACAATAAAACTTCTGCGACATGAGCGGTGAAAACGGCCTGGTTAAGCCGCGTTTTGAATCTCGCCTTTCGGGCACGTTCAGTGCAGATTGATACTGATCCACATGATTATTTTGAGGCTGGTTTTGATACGTTCAGGTTCAATAGACGGATAAGTTTGGGGTCTTGACATAACTGTCTTGGAGTGGTGTAGAGTGTGCCTGGGTTGTTATCCTGTTGCAGGGTGTGATAGCATGGAGATACACTTGTGAGGGCCATCGTTCTCTCGCGGTCGCCTGAAAACCGCAGACGAGTGCAATCAAAAACCACCGGAAAACCCGGTGGTTTTTGCCGTCTCAATCTTCGGCTGGATTGCCGTCGTGGAGCAGTCGTCTTCCCTGCTCTGTCTGTCGCCAGAACGGGATTAGACTCCAGAAGATGCGCTCGCCGCCGGGCAGTTGCTTGACGATCGCTTTGAAACGGCGTCCCTCGAGCACCGCCACAAATTCATAATACTGGCGACGTGAGCTCCGACAGCAGAAGTTTTGAGGCGGGCGGCAGAGCGATCTCTCACGGCATGGATCGCGGGGACGACGCCAACCCATTTTCCGAACCGACGTCTCGAGTGTTGTTCCTCGACGCCATGGCGAAAGCCGCTCCAGATGAACCAATGTCTAGGGATTGCACTTCGCACAGACCCGGCCTGCCGAGGTGGCTGCGACGCAACATTTATGTTTACAAGTCATCCCAGCAGCTTTTGCTTTCGCACAGCAGGTTCCTAGTTTGAATTTGGAGTCTTGGTGCCCGGAGGTGCCCGTGGTTGCGATTGAACCATGGCTATCGAATGCCACGACTACGCGAAATCCGACGTCGTTGTGGTGTGCTGAGGGCTGATCGTGTCGGATGCTGGAAGAAAGCAAGGCATCGGAGGAACTGTAGGCCCACGAGGCACCACGCATTACAGGACCAGGTGGCTGCCCGAACGCTGCGAATGGGTTTGCTAGGTTGGCGTAGTAGCTGTCCTCGCACCACTCCCAAACGTTACCGCCCAGGTCGTAGATTCCATGATCGTTGGCCGGAAAGGAACCGACAGGGGACGTCCGGTCGTACTGATCTACTCGTAGAGACCATTTGTAGTTGCCTGCGTCTCTCGGAGGCGGCCACGTACTGCCCCAAGGATAGACGTTCCTGATCTTATCGCTCCTATTGTTGACAGAGATGTCGGGGTTGATCTCCAATCCAACTGCGTCGCTCCACTCTGCGTCAGTAGGCAACCGGTAGTGTTGTGCTTCTACGAGAATCGTCTGCTTCTGCTCTTTTTCCGTGAGCCAACTACAAAATGCTTTCGCATGGTTCCAGCTTACATGGACGACCGGATGCGTGGAACCCTGTGAGAACCCCGGCTTCTTCCAGTCACCACCGACCTTTGTTTTCGTGGCCTCTACGAATTGTGAAAAATCTTGCACCCTCGTCTCCCAAATGCAGAACAGGACTTCACCGACGGGGACAAATTGCATTCCCAAGCTGTTTTCCCAACGTTCACCGATCGCAGGTCCCTGCGGAGGAGCATTGTTTAACCAACCTTTTAGCCTCAGAGCGGCCATTACTTCCCGAACTTTTGGATCCTCGCTCTCCATAGCTCGTAGCCCTATCATGCGCTGGCCGGCCTCCCAGGCCACTTTAGACCTCCCGAGCTCCAAAGCCGCCGCGGCGCGTAATAGCCACAGCTTTTGATCGGGATATTCATTAGCGAAGGCCGCACTCTTCCCCAGGAACTGCAGCATTAATTTCTTTCGCTCTTTCTGATCGGGTGCGCTGTCCGCGTTCTGGGCCAGCAAGAGCAACGCTTCGAGGTCGAGTCGGGCGGCGGGAGGCATCGCCTTGGAGAGGTTTGACGTTATTTTGCGACTCTCGACCAGATTGTCCCGCATCTCGCGCAACTTGGGGTCCTCTGGATTGAGCTTGATCAAGTCATCTAAACGGGAAATCGCCTCATCGATTTTGTCGTCTCGGATTAGCCCTTCCAACTTCTTCAATTGTTCCTCCCCCACGGCGGCAGCACCGAGTTGGGGGATGATTAGCATCGCGGCGCAGAAGACGTGGAAGAAGTGTCGCCAACAATGGCTCAAGCGTGAGTTGAGACGGTGCATGCTGAAACTATTTGGGTAGCCAGCCCCTCTGTTCCAGGGCAGACATTATCTCCAGTGTTTTCGGATTCGTGCTCTCCTCTACTCTGAGGCCCATCAATCTTCTCGCAGCCATTCGCCCTTCTATTTCTCTGTCGAGGGCTAGGGCCACGTCCGCCTGGAGCAGCCAGCCGTGAGCATAGGTCAAGTTGCCGAGATTGAACGTCCTTGCTGCCAAAAGAAGGTTCTCAGTGAGCTTCTGCTTGGCGTCCGGATTGGGCTCTCGTATGACTCCCTGCACGAGTTTTTCGATCGTCAGCAGTTGGAGTCGGCTACTTGCAGTAAGTGCTTCGTAAGTGATGCGTTCCGCTCGCGAATCTTTAGTTTCTGAGAGGGGCGATTGGAGCGCGAACCCGTCGGCATCCACTAACCGCCCCGAAGAATCGTTCCGGACCGCTTCAGGATCATCTAGTGCTCGAAAGGTCCAGATGGGAGTCAAAGCGTGTCTCTGAAGAGACTGGTTAGACCGCACGCTGGACGGGAGTGCTTCATCTGAAGAATGAAGCACGGACGAAAACAGTGTATCATTCCTTGTTTGGGGCTTTGATGTTGGTGAGTTGGTAGCATCTGATTGCGGTGGGACATTTGCGGTTTGAGCGTAAACGTTGACCTGACTTCGCCCCGACTCCGCTGCTATTACCTGATTCTGCATCACCGCGTCAGTTTCAGCCGCATTTCCCAGAACTCCCCAAAGGAGCGCTTGTCTCGGGTCGGTAGCCAGCAGGGAGTTAGCTCGAAATATGGCAGAAGCGGCGTTTGACTGTTGGGGGGTATCACAGGATTGGAGAAAAATGGCGGACACCATCAATCCGAGGCTTATTGTGAGTGTTTCCAATTTTCCCACCTTGGTTTTGCGTTGGTGCATAACCTCAATCATGATGTCGCGGCGAATCAATAGGAAGCTTGATCGATTGGCTGCAGGGCGTCAAGCCAGAAAATTGCATTGCTGACCGGGCCGGGCAGCAGAGGAAACACATCCTCCTGAACCAGTACTCGTTGTGGCGCATGGTGAGCAGGGGACCGTTTGGAGAGCCAATCGTCAACGCCTTTGTGAAAGCAAACTCGCACTCCTGTGGAAAACGGGTGAGCTGAGAATGGTGCTTAGTAAATACCTAAGGCTTTTCTAATGAAGCGGTTACGACGAACCGGATGTGCGTTCGATTGAAAGATGATGGGGCCGGAAATTGTTTCCATTTCGGCGAGGTTCCCACTCGCTGGTTTCCTGGATGCCTTGCACCGTGCGGCTCAGGCCCAGAATTTGCGGGGCGCGAGCCAGGTGTTTAAGCCGCATGAACTGGTCGCGGCGATCCCGGCCTCGATTCCAGGCTTTGAACAACAAATGGCGAAATCCCTCGGTATTAAAATGAATGTCCTGCTCAAAGTAGGGGCAACGAATCTGGCCGTAGGTGTGATAATGATCTTCGGCCTGTTGCCGGACGCGGCGAAATTCTGCATCCGTGAATTCCAACGGCGCCATGTCAGAAGCGGATTATCTTCAACGGGCGGGCGGGCTTGAGCTCAAGCAGCCGTGCTTCTCGGGGACTGATGGCGATGTGCGCTTCCACGATCAACGGGGTTTGATCGGTGGCGGCCTGGTTTCTGAGCGCGTCGAGAATTGCCTCGAATGTGAATGGTTGAACCTCCATGCCTCCATTCTACCGCAATGGGACGCAATCAGGCAACGGCGCGCCTTCGGCTTCGCCGCCACAAAATGGAGTTATCCACACCCTTCTAAAAGAAGGTTCGGACCAGTGGGTATTCTTCATCTGTATATTCTTATATGGAGAGAAGTCGAGGGGCTGACTGCTGGTGGTCGGGCCGCCGACTTCTTGGCGTCGGCCCGTCGACATCTGGTTGTCTGCCCTGTGGATAACCCTTTCTTTTGACATGGAAGTGAATGGTGTAAACATTGGTCTTTCCCTGCCCCCGGCGCTGAATGGTGATAAAGCGCCTTTTCCAGTTCACCAACGAATTCCGTGACGCGCGAACGGCTCATCCCCATGTCTTGGGCCAGCCGTTCCTGGCCGGGAAAACAGTTTTCGTTGTGCCAGGCGTAGCTCAAGAACATGGCATAAGTGACCTTGGCCCCGACCGATAAATCGGCGCTTTTGAGGATGAAGTTTGGGACCTGTGTGAAGCCGCCCCGGGCCACCGGATCGAGGGTTTCCAGCACGATGTTCTGTTCCTTGATGATTTCTCCAATCGGCTTCATGTGGTATCATTATCCCACACGCGGCGAAATTGCTCCCTGTGCATAACTTCTCCGCTGCCGCCCCCGCCTTTATCAATCTTCTATCATCTTCATGCAGGAAAATAATTCAAACGCCCCAGCCGATGCTTCAAATGCTTCCCCATCGTTCGGAGAGGTTCCGAATGATTCGGAAAGCTTCCGAACGATTCCGAACGATTCCGAAAGCCTCCGAAATGTTCCGAAGGTTTCGGAACGCAAGGAAAACCATACGTTGACGGTGCGCGAAGCGGCTCGGATGTTTGAGACGGCGGGTGTGGCGCGCACGGAACGGAGCATCACCAATTGGTGCCAGCCGAATAAATCAGGTATCGCGCGTTTGGACGCCTACTTCGATCCGAATGAGCGCCGGTATTTCATCACACCCCAAAGCACGGAACTGGCGATTCAGGAGGAAAAGGCCAAAGCCGTGAAAGGGGCCCGCACCGCCGAACCGGTGGAGACGATTCCGCACGGTTCAGAAAAGGCGCAAGAGCGGGACATGATGGATTCGGAAGCCGACATGGAGCGGCTCCGCGAGTTGGAAAAGGAAGTAATGGACTTGAAGATTACCAACCGGGGGAAGGATTATTTTATTGAGCAGCTCCAAAAGGAGCGCAATGGATTTGCGCTGGAGCGGCAAGAATACGTGGCGCAACTGGTGCGGGTAAATCGCACGATGGGCGAACTGGAAGCGAAACTTTTGCAGATTGCATCTCCCGTTGAGGAAAAGTCCAAAGAGCTTCGTCAATCCTGATCGCAACCATTCAACCGCGCGTAACGAACGGCTGAGGTGAGCCTGCTTCAGGATGATCCGCAAACTGGTCTCGAAATGCGTTGTGATTCCCGGCCTGCTCTGATATGAGTAATCAAGCCATGAAACGTCTGCTTCGCTGTGTTTGTATTTGCATGACGATTTCTTTTTACCCCTTTTCGAGCAGTGCTGATGTCATCACCGACTGGAATTCGCTCCTGCTCGTCGCGATTAGAAACGAATCAACTTCACCTCCGCTCGCGGCCCGGAACATGGCCATCGTTCACATTTCTATTTTTGAATCCGTGAACAGCATCGAACACAAATACGAATCCTACATGGAGAGGCTCGACGCCCCGGCCGGTGCGTCGCCGGAGGCCGCCGCCCTCGGCGCAGCTTACGAGTGTCTGGCTTTTCTCTATCCCAGCCAGATCGCCGCGTTTGATGAAGCCTTGACGAATTCCCTCGCAGCCATTCCGCCGGGGCAAGCCCGCGATGAGGGGTTGCAATTTGGCGAACAGGTGGCCACCGCGATGGTAGCGGCGCGGAGCGCGGACGGATCGAGCACTACCGTTCCATACATTCCGGGCACGGCTCCTGGTGATTGGCGGCGCACCCCTCCGTTTTTCCGCCCGCCCGAATTGCCGCAGTGGCCTTACGTGACCCCCTTTGTCATGACCAACGGGGCGCAGTTTCGACCACCCGGTCCGCCCGCTCTCACCAGCACCCAGTACACGAGGGACTTCACGCTGGTAAAACAACTCGGCGGGGCCAACAGCACCAACCGCACGGCTGAACAATCGCTGATCGCGCGGTTCTGGTCGGACTTTAGCTACACCGTGACACCGCCGGGACACTGGAACCAAATCGCCCAAAACGTCGCCACAAACCAGAACAACACCCTGGCGCAGAATGCCCGCCTTTTCGCCCTGCTCAACATCGCCATGGCGGACGCAGGCATTGTCGCCTGGGATGCCAAATACGTTTACAACTTCTGGCGCCCGGTGACAGCGATTCAAGAGGGAGAGCTGGATGGGAATCCTGATACCGTTAGCGATCCAAATTGGCTGCCATTCTTGATCACGCCCTCCTTCCCAGAATACATCTCGGGCCACAGCACCTTCAGTTCGGCAGCCGCGACCATTTTGACGGCCTTTTACGGCACTGACCGGATTGAGTTCAGCGTCGGTTCTGACGGGTTCCCCGGGTTCTTCCGCTCCTACGACAGCTTCGCGGCAACCGCCGAGGAAATTGGAATGAGCCGCATCTACGGGGGAATCCATTTTTTGTCGGCTGATCTCGATGGTTTGGAGGCAGGTCAACAATTGGGGGAGTACGTATTTCAAAACTTTCTGCGGCCTGCCCCCGAACCAGCTCTGCTCACTGCGCAGCGAAGCCTCGATGATGGCGCTTTCCGTATCAACCTGACCGGCACTCCGAGCAGCCAGTATGTTTTAGAGACGTCCACCAACCTTGCTGAATGGATGCCGGTATTAACCAACAGTGCACCGTACACTTTCGAGGACATGGAGACGGCCAGTTGCCATGTGCGGTTTTATCGCGCCATCGCAGCCGAATGATGAGTCCGCCATTCAGGCGCTCGGAGCCCTACCAGAAGCGCCCCACGGATCGAGGTCAAATTCGGGTCAAATTATCGGGACAAATTGTCGTTGACATTCCGTAAGGAGTGCTGTACGCGTCAGGCGACCATCAATTTTCCGAAATGCATCCGCCTCGCGCTTCGGTGCGTCGGGGGAGCGTTAACACGACGTTTGCGTTAATTTTCCTCAGCGGCCTTTTTGTTGCGCACACTCTGTGCGCCCTGCCACAAAAGCTGGGCGACCTCGACGGCGACGGCCAACCCACCGTCCTCGACCTCGTAATCCTCCTCAATCACATCAATGCCACGCCTCGGCTCTCTAACGAAATGGCCGTGTTTGCCGACCTCAACCAGGACGGTGTGGTCAACAACCTCGATGTGGATATGCTGGTGGACGCCATTCTCTGGATTCGACCATTGCCGGACTTCCCGCTGACGCGCATTCTGGAATCTTCCCCGGCCAACGGCGATTCCGGCGTCGGAGTCATGCGGGAAACGATTATCTACTTCACCCAACCCCTCTCCGCCAGCACACTCATCACTCCGCAAAACCTTTACGCCCAGTTCGGCGGACAAAAGCTCGTAACCCGCATCGAACTCTCTCCGGACCGCCGCAAAGTCACTCTGTTTTACGTCTATCCGCTGCCGGGCAGTGCTCGCGTGCGCGTGACATTCGACGGCAATGCATTCACCGACTTTGCCGGACGGCCCATTGATGCGGATGGTGATGGCCAACCCGGTGGCGTGGCGATTATCGACTTCGACACCCTCAGCCAGACTCCCCTGGCCGGCACGATCGTCTGCGGGCGTGTTTTTGCCTCTCTGCTGGCCACACCAACCAACGGCAGCACCAATATGTCGATCAACGTCCCGCTGGCCGATGTCACGATTTCGGCAGATGGGATGGAGCAGGACGTGCGGGCCGTAACCGACCAATTTGGCGACTTCCGCATTACCAATGCTCCTGGAGGGGCTTTCTTCGTTCATATCGATGGGCGGACGGTTACGAATCTTCAGGCCGGAATCCGCTGGCCGGACATGGCCTATTATCCGAACGTCGGCAAACGGTGGGACTCGATCGCGGAGCACGAAGTCAACATCGGAAATATCTACCTGCCGCTTATTCCGGCCGGCACGTTGCACGCAGTGAATCCTACCAACGACACCGTGCTCACCTTCATGCCCGACTTCATCGCGCAACATCCGCAGTTCGCCGGCGTCGTGGTCCGAGTCCCGCCCGACTCGCTTTATAGCGACAATGGCACACGCGGTGGCATGGTCGGAGTTGCGCCTGTGCCTCCAGATCGTTTGCCAGGTCCCTTGCCACCAGGCCTTTACATCACGGACGTGATTACCATCCAAACCGATGGCCCAAGCAACTTCAGCGAGCCAGTGCCCGCCTGCTTTCCGAATCTTCCCGACCCCAGCGGCAACAAATTGCCGCCTGGAGGCAAAAGTGCCCTCTGGAGTTTCAACCACGACACCGGCCGCTTCGAAATCGTCGGCTCTGGAACGGTCACGGAGGATGGAATGCTCGTCTGCACTGATCCGGGTGTAGGCATCCTGGCGCCCGGTTGGCATCTCTTCCAGCCCGGCACTTCCGGCTCTGGCGGCGGGGCAGACGGCCCACCACCACCCCCTCCTCCGTGTGACTCCTGTGAGTGCAAGGTGGGGAATACGAAAACCAAACCCGTACACCTGTTTTCCGGGGAGGAGTTTCTTCAGGAATCCGACATGCTCGTTAAAGGCGTTGGGTTTGATTTTACTTGGACCCGCACCTACGGCTCCCGTCTCGGGCCTAACACCGCTCAAGGTAACGGCTGGGACTTCGCCTACAACATCCGCATCATTCCCGAAGGCCGTGGAATGAGGGTGTGCGATGGTGCCTACCGGAACGATCTCTACCGTCCCCGTCCTGACGGTAAGTGGGGCATGAACGGATTCTTCCGCGAGTTGGAAAAGAATTTAGACGAAACTCTCACGCTCACCTTTGCGAATCAGTTGAAATGGCATTTTTATCCGTTTGACGGCTCCGGAAGCGCGGGAAAGATCCGGGCCATCGTGGACCGCAATGGCAACACCATGCTCTTCCATTACGATACTTCCGGTCGCTTGGACAAAGTCACCGACACCTTGGGGCGCGACATCATTATTACTTACAACACCGATGGCTTCATTCAGACCGTTGTTGACTTCGCTGACCGCGCCATTCGCTACACCTACTACGGCCAGTTTGAATCCGGCGGTAATTTCGGCGACCTCAAATCCGTCACCACACCTGCCGTCACTGGCACGCCTAACGGAAACGATTTCCCGCAAGGCAAAACCACATTTTACACATATACGACAGGTAACGCCGACGACCGGCTCAACCACAACCTGGTCACAATCACCGATGGGCGCGGAAGCAACTTCGTCCGCATCATCTACGGCGACACGACCGACCCGAACAACATCAACTTTGACCGGGTCATCGCCCAAATGTGGGGCGGGAATTTCGTTGGCATTACGTACGTCCCGCAGACGCCGGGCCTGGACAACAACCAGGCTGTCATTAAAACGATCGTGAACGACCGCGTCGGGAACGTGACGGAATACTTCTACGACGTCGGCAACCGGCTTGTCCTGTTGCGGGAATTCACCGGGCGGGCCAACGCTGGTGACTTCACCACTGAAGCGAGTAATCGCCCGACCGGAAAACTGCGCTCTGATGATCCCGATTTCTTCGAGACCCGTTACGAATACAATGCGGACTTCAGGCCGACCCGCATCATCCATCCCAACGGGGACATCACGGAAAATGTGTACGAAGCCGATTTGAATCCCAATGCGCCACCTCGCACGCGTAGCAACCTGCGCGTCGTGCGTCGTTTGCCGGGCACCCACTTGCCCGTCGGCGATCAAGACTTAATTGAAGAGAGCTTCGAATACAACTCGGATTTCGGATGCGCTGGTTGCGGCTTTAATTTCGTTACGAAATACACAGATGGCCGAGGTAACATTACGCAGAGTCAATACGACGAACGCGGCAACCTGACAAACCGCATGCACCAAATCCCGTCCATCACAGAACAGTTCGAATACAACGCGCGCGGCCAGATGACCAAGCACATCCAGCCGGACAACGGCAACGGCTCACGCCGTGTCGATGTGATGAACTACTACGAGGGCGGCCCGCAGTTTGGTTATTTGCGCCAGGAAATCAGCGATGCGCCAAACTTCGCTCTCACCACCACCTACGAATACGACGTGGTCGGCAATCTGCTGAAAAAGATCGATCCGCGCGGCCATGACACCCAATACATTGTCAACCAGCTCGACCAAATCGTCCGTGAAATCTCGCCCGAAGTGGTGGACGGTTCCGGTATCCGATACACAAAGGATTTCTTCTACGACGCCAATAATAACCTGATCCGAATCGAAACTCAGAACCGTGTCGCTCTCGCTGATGGCGGGGACATCGTCACCGCCAATCCTTCTTGGACAACAACTTTCGATTACGAGATTCTCAACAAGCTCATCCGCAAATCCGAGGAAGTTGAGGCGGGCCGTTTTAGAGTGACCGAATATGCCTATGACGGGAACCGCAACCGAACCGTGGCTCGCTTCGGCGAAGCCACGGCGGGACGGCAGACGAACAACGTCGTGCAGATGCTCTATGACGAGCGCAACCTCCCCTTCCGCGAAATTCGCGGCCCCGGCTCGCCAGACCAATCGACGACCCAGTCCGATTACGACGGGAATCGTAATCTCGTCCGAGCGCAACAGGGGATTGAAGAGGCGCCACGCGTCACAGAGATGATGTACGACAGCTATGACCGGCTGGTGCAGAGGATCGACCCGATGGACAACGTCTCTAGCAACAATTACGACCCGAACGGCAACCGCGTTGCCGAACTTGTTAGCGGAGAATTAGTGGACGTGCCCGGCTCCGGCAACAACGTCCGGTTGAGCGAAACCGCTTTCGTTTATGACGCGATGAATCGCCTTATCCGTCAGGAGGCCGCATTCTTTGACATTGCCACGCAAGCGCCCATCGGTGTCGGCAAAGCCGCCACGAGTTTCCTCTACAGCGACACCTCGCAAATCCTTGCTGTCACCAACGACAACAACCACGTGACGCACACGGATTACGACAGCGCCAACCGCCGCGGTGTGGTGACCGATGCCAGAGGCAACACCGTCACATACGCCTACGATGCTGACTCCAACGTCACGGGCATGACCGAAGTGGAAAAATCCGACTTGGGCGGGCTCGACGAATCTTTCAGCACCACTTACGGATACGACAACCTCAATCGCCTCGTCACCACCACCGACAACGTTGGCAACATCAACCGCTCAGGTTACGATTCGCGCGACAACCGCACGATCACCATCGACGCCAACACGAACGTCATCCGTTACGCCTACGACGGCCTGAACCGTCTTACCCAAACCACACGCGAGATGCGCGACACCGGCTCCGGCGTCCCGCCCGAAGAGCCGGCCATCATCACCCGCCAGACTTGGGACGATTCCTCGCGCTTGACCGCGCAGATTGACGACAACGGCAATCCGACGACCTACCTCTACGACGCGCTGGACCGCAAATTCGCCACTGTCTATGCCGACGGCACCGGCCAGACCAATCGCCTCGACGTGCATTGGAACGCCGTCCAAATGGCCGATGCCAATGGCAATCTGGTCACCTGCACGTATGACCTCAACGACCGGCTCACCCGCAAGGACATCGTCGTCGGGCCGAGCGTTGCACCGACCACCACCTTTGAAATCTTCAGTTACGACGGGGTCTCGCGGCTGGTGCTGGCGTCCAACGATGTCTCGCTTGTGACTCGCTCCTACGATTCGCTTTCCCACGTCCTGCTTGAAGTGCAAAACGGCCAGCCTGTTGGCAGCATTTACGACGGAGTTGGCAACTTGTTGCAGCTCACCTACCCCAGTGGTCGCGTCATCACCACCACCTACGACGAACTGGAACGCAAGAAAACCATCAGCGACGAGAACGGCCCAATCGCCGCCTACTGCTTCGTCGGTCCAAACCGCGTGGCCCGGCGCGACTATGGCAACGGCACCCGCGCCACCTGGCAGTACGACGGCGTCACTGGCACGCCTAACCCGCCCGGTGATTTCGGTGTCAAGGGTATCATCCGGACCACCCACACGCGCACCAATGATGGCGCCGTGCTCGACGACCGCACCTATATCTGGGATCGCATGGGCAACAAAACGCAGCGCAAAGACGTCCGCGCCGATGGCCCGCAACTCACGCACGATTACAAGTACGACTCGATCTATCGCCTTGTCCGCTCCATGAAAACCCCGCCGGTCGGCCCCGCGGAAACAATAGTTTATCACCTGGACGGCGTTGGCAACCGCACGAGCGTGGAGGGCGGCACGAACGCAGGCGCCTACACGCTGGACGCCACACTTCCCGAACCCGCCGATCGCCAAGTCAACCAGTACACGACCACTGCTTTCGACATGCGGCGATACGACAAGAACGGCAACCTCATTGCCATCGACTCTGAGCAGCCGACGCAACGGAGCATTGCCTACGATTACCGCAACCAAATGGTCCGGCAGACAAATCTGGCAGCGGGCTTGGCAACTGTATGCGCGTACGACGCGACGGGAAGGCGCATTCGGAAAAACATCATAGGTGCTACGCAGCAAACGAACCGGTTCTTCTACGCTGACTGGTCTGAAGTCGAAGAGCAAAATGAAAGCGCTGGGATTCAGGCAACATTCGTATTCGGCACTTACATCGACGAGGTGGTCAACATGCGCCGAGGTGTGACCGATTCTTACTACTCCGACGACCAACTGTTCAACGTCATGGCTGTTTCTGACGCCAGCGGCGTAGTAGGTGAAAGGTATGATTACGACGATTATGGAACCCCAGAATTCTTCGATGATGCAGGCACGCATGCCAACTTGGAGATTGCAAATCCTTGGCTATTCGCCGGCCATCGCTATGACAGTCAGACGGGATTTTACTACTATCGCACTCGTTTTCTTGACCCACCGGATGGACGGTTCACCACCCGCGATACTACAGACTTTTGGGGTGACGATCGTAATCTTGGGAATGGTTTCACCTTCGTCTCGAGCAACCCAGCGAGCAATGTTGACCCGATGGGGTTGTTTACCGGGACTCTCCCCGCATGTCTCTGCAACATCCAGAGTCCGCCGATTCTGATTACTTGCCCCCTCAAGAAGAACAAGGACAAATGGACGTGCACGGCTTCGTGCCACGGCGTGCAGATTCAGCCTGGTGCGAATTGCCCTCCATTTATTACGGGGACAGGAAGTGGCTCAGACGAAAACGAAGCATGCCGCGCAGCCAAGCAAAATGCTAACGGAAATGTTCCGAGGGGATGTTACAAGCGACATTGCAAATGCGATTGCACTAAGAACTGAGGCACAGGGATGAAGCGCAAACACTCGGAGGCCATACTCGCGACGTACGAGTTGAAGAGAGTGATTTATCTTGATGTGAATATTGAGCTGAACGGCAAGCTACCAGTGGAAATCAAAGTCAGCCTATTCAAAAGGCTGGGGAGTAAGGACCGATATCGAGCGCGTGTGGCACGTTTGGAACACTATCGGATACAGCCTTCGTTTCCGCAACGGAAAGGGGTCCCTGCGCACCAGGCATCAGATGAAGAGATATGGGTGCAGGACCCCTTTTTTCAGTTGGGAGAACGGGAGATGCGAGCGACAAGCGTTACGGATGCGATTCAACAACTCCTTTCAGCGATTAAGACAAAGCTCGATTAACATGAACCGTCAGGCCACAGACGCTCCGAAATTGCTACAGCGGGGACACCTTTGGGCCGCTTGCGCAGTAGTTCGACAGCCGGTGTGTCGCTTCCTCTGTCTGCTGTTCTGCTTGTTGGCTTCCGTCTCGGCCCTGCCCCAAACACAACCGCAATCCCGGTACTACTACGCCATCGAAAACCTCGACAACGGCCAGGTCGTCCGCCGCGGCAAGACCACCCAAGCCGGCATTCCGCAAGGCGACTTGATTCTCGCGCCGAACACCAACTACCGGGAATGGCTGTACAATGCCGATACAAAACACATCGGATTTAGCAGTTTCAGGACTCCACAAAGCGGCCAACGTTTCGTCATTCCGCCCATCGCCCTCGGCCTCCCGCTCACGCCCGACACGGACGGCGACGGTTTGAGCGACGACGCCGAGTTCGTTGTTGGCACCAATCCGCTCAATCCGGACACTGACGGTGACGGCATCAAGGACGGCGCCGCAATTGCCCTCGGCCTCGATCCCGGCGCAGCCGCGCGTACCGGCATCGTTGGCTCGTCGAGCACACCGGGCGCAGCCGTCGATGTTTGCGCCTTCAACGACATCGCGATCGTAGCGGACTCGGACCGGGGAATAACGGTGTTCAATGTCTTCAACCAGATGAATCCGCTGATTATCGCGCAGGTGAATGCTCCCGCGCCGGCATTGCGCGTGGCGTGCTCGGGCAATTTGATCGCCGCAGCCGATGGAGCGGCGGGCCTGGCGATCATCGACATCACCGATCCTCCCGCTGCGAAGATTATTCATCAAGTGGACTTGGGCGGCACGGCGCAAGCGGTTGCCTCGGGCGGCGGTCTGGCGTATGTGGGCTTGAGTTCTGGATTCGTGTTCACCGTCGATATGGCGAGCGGCATCGTGGTGGACCAGCTTTCCTTGAGTGGCACCGTGCAAGACCTGGCAATCGCCGGGGACACCCTTTTTGCGTTGACGAGCGGCGGCCTTTACTCCTTGCCGGTGGACGATTTGGGACTGCGGGTGGGTGGCTCGGCTTCGGTGGGCGGTGGGTTGCGGCTTTTTGTCGGTGGGGACGTGGCCTACGTGTCGCAGTCACAAGGTTACACGACGTTCGATGTCAGCAATCCCGCCCAGCCCGCTTTGAAGCTGGTGAACAGCACGGCGTCTTCGTGGGGACAAATCGTTGCCAATGGTTCGGGGCTGGCGCTGGCCACGATCGGCGCGATTGGCGGACCAGATGATGTGGCGCTGTATGACGTGCGGAATGCATCGGCGGCGGGCCAGTTTATCACCACGTTCGTCACTCCAGGTCGGGCAAGCGCCATTTCGATCTTCAACGGATTGTGTTACGCCGCTGATGGCACCGCCGGCTTGGAAGCAATCAACTACCTGGCCTTCGATACCAGCAATCGTCCTCCGACCATCAGCCTCACAGCAAATTTTGCTTTGACTAGCCCGACCAACGGTATGGCCGAAGTAGGGAAATTCGTGCGCGTGACGGCCAACGTGACAGATGATGTGCAAGTGCGGAACGTGGAGTTTTACATCGACGGGCAAAAAGTGGCCACGGACGGCAATTTTCCATTCGAGTATCGCTTCCTCACTCCGCGCATCACGGCGCAACAAAATTCCTTCCGGCTGAAAGCCCGCGCCAGCGACACGGGAGGCAACTTTACATTTACAGATGAAATCGTGGTGATGCTCACGCCCGATATCACACCTCCGCATTTGAGAAGGACCAGCCCGCCCGACGGAACTGTCGTCACAAATCTGGATACGCTCTTCGTTTACTTCAACGAACCGATTGATACGAACTCCTTGAATGGAACGAACCTGTTCGTAATTTCGGCAGGAGGTGATTACCGCCTCGGAACATCCGACGATGTGGTGCTGACGAATGCGATCGTTACCTATCGAGACACCCTGAACGCCGCGGTCGTCTCCTTTGTCACGCCGTTGCCTTTCGGAGTCTATCGGCTCGGGGCGAGCGCGCACATTCGGGACGCGGCAGGAAACGAACTGGGAACGAACGTTTACTCGAAGTTCGCCGTGCTGGCCAGCGGGCCGAATGGGGATGACGATGGGGATGGGCTGACGAACGCGGATGAACTGCGGTATGGAACGAATCCGTTCTTGGCTGATACGGACGGAGACGGCTGGTCGGATGGCGATGAAATCGACAACGGAAGTGATCCGCTCGATCCCAATTCGAGGCCAAAGCTTACCTTCGTGGCACAGCCGCCGGTGCTGATTGATTTGCCCAGCCCCGACACCATCGGGACAAGTGGGGTGGGATTGGTGATCGCTCAACCGCCGGTTGAAGTCTGTTTGCCGAGTCCGGAAACGGTCGGTGTGTCAGGCCTCGGTATCGTCCTGGCGCAACCGCCGGTCTCGATCGATTTGCCCAGCCCAGAAACGTCGGGGACGGCTGGCGTGGGAGTGATCGTGGCCCAGCCACCGGTGGACATTTGTCTGCCGAGTCCTGACACTTTCGGCACCAGCGGTGTGCCGGTGTTTGTGGCCGAACCGCCCGTCCTCATCGATTTGCCCAGCCCGGACACGACGGGCACGAGCGGTGTCGGCTTGCTCCTGGCCTTGCCGCCTTTGGAGATTACCGTCCCCAGCCCCGATACCTTCGGCGCCAGTGGTTCGGCCGTGATACTAGCGGAGCCACCGGTTTCAATTCTCATCAGTACAAATGCAACCAGTCCTGGAATCCCCCGATTGTCCAAGCGAGTTAAATTATGAAAGCAAACAACATTACAAACATTGTGATCGGGCTTTGCGCCGTCAGCGCGTTGTCGTTGCCGGCGCAGCCATTCTCTTCCGGAAGCGACGGTTCCTACGGCCCGCTAAACGTGACCAGCAACACCGTCCTGGACCTGCCCCCGGACGGCAAATTCAACTGCACGACGATCGACGTCGCTCCAAGTGTCGCCTTGAGCTTCCGCCGGAATGCTCTGAACACGCCCGTTTATCTCCTTGCCACGAGCAACGTAACAATCAACGGCGTGATTGACGTATCTGGAATGTACAGTGGCTTCGGCGGCGGCGGAGCAGGTGGGCCGGGAGGTTTCGATGGCGGACAGGCATCGAACGGTCCTGGTACTCTGCCAGGAGATGGGCTGGGGCCCGGAGGGGGTGGAGGAGACAACAATGCGCCTGGCTCGGGTTCTTACGCCGGCACTCGAAGTTTTACCAACTCGCTGGATGGGGCGACATACGGAAATACGTTAATTCTTCCACTCATCGGTGGTTCTGGAGGGGGCGGAGGCCAAGCCGGTAATGGATATTACGGTGGGAGCGGAGGTGGGGGAGCTATTCTCATTGCGTCGGATACCTCCGTGAACATTGCTGGGACCGGAATAATCGTGGCGAGAGGAGGCGTCGCGCCGCACCGAGGCTTCGGCAGTGGTGGTGCCGTGCGCCTTGTAGCGCCACTAGTGGGAGGCACTGGGTTGGTTGATGTCCAGGCTGCCGGTGGCAATGCAGGCGTGGGGCGAATCCGCGTGGATGCCACGAACCGCTACGGGCTCTTCCTCACTGGATGGGGATCCTACACAATCGGCAAATACATGCACGTCTTTCCAACCACTCCTTCGCGGTTGGACATTGTTGGGGCTGCTGGAATGGCCATTGCGGAAGGCACGCCGGCGCCTGTCCGAGTACAGTTGCCATTGGATGCTCCGACCAATCAAGTGGTCAGGGTGCAAGCTCGAGATTTCACCGGCATCGTTCCGATCACCTTGGCCGTTACGCCTGATGCCGGACCTTCGGCACGATACGACACGCAGATCGACATGAATGGAGGGAACCCAGCTCAGACCAATGTCAATGTCGTCATTCCAGCTGGCACCACCTGCCGCATCTACGCATGGACACGGTAGCTGAACTCCTGCATCCGATCAGCGAAAGCAACATTATTTATGAACATTATGAAAAAAACAACATCAACCATCCTCATGACACTCATCGCCACACTGCTGGTGGTGACCGCGGGACCGCTTTCGGGCGCGCCATTCGATTCCGGCAGCGATGGCACTTACGGCGCCATCGATGTCACCAACAACATGACGTTGGACCTCCCATCTAACGGCGTGTTTAATTGCACTACGATTAGGGTTCGGTCCGGGATGACCTTGAGCTTCCGAACGAACGCGCTGAACACACCGGTCTATTTGCTCGCTCAGGGCGATGTGCTCATCGAGGCGAACGCTTCCGTCTACATCCAAGGCCAGGGTTTCAATGGCAGCGTTCCAGGACAAGGTGGACCTGGCGGGTTTGCGGGCGGATTTGGATATTTTCAAGGCTATCCGGCCGGCGACGGGCTCGGCCCGGGCGGAGGAACTCAGTCAAACGGCCGCAATGCTGCTTCCGCATATCCGAGCAACACGGGGAACTCTAATGTGTACGGAAATACGCTGTGCGTGCCGTTGGTTGGTGGGTCAGGGGGCGCAGGGAGCGGCACCGACGGAGGTGGTGGTGGCGGCGGCGGGGCCATCCTGATCGCGTCAAATAGCCGGATCACAGTTTCGGGAGGAATCATTTATGCTTTTGGAGGCCAAGGACCCAACGACAATCACGGCAGTAGCGGCATGATCCGGCTCGTTGCGCCAATCGTGGATGGCCAGAGGAGCGGCCGGGCTGATGGGATTAATTTCTATGTCGCGAACGTTGGCAACGCCAGCGGCGGACGGGTCCGCATCGACACGTTGGACCGATTGGATTGGCGGAACCTGGTATTCTCCGGCAAATGGACCGTCGGCACCCAAATGTTCACGGGGCTGGGCGACCCGCGCCGGCTCGACATCATCGAAGCGGCAGGGCGGAGCATTCCGCTTGGGACGGCTGATCGGGTGGTGATCAACTTGCCTTTAGGCTCGGACACCAACCAGGTCGTGCGTGTGCGCGCCAGCGGTTTCACGAACGACGTGCCGATTACCGTCGCGGTCATCCCGGAAAACGGAGGTTCGACGCGGTACGACGCCGTCATTCCGGCCACAGGTGGGAACCCGGCGACCAACAGCGTGAACGTGGTCCTTCCGGTCGATTCGGTGACGTACGTGCAAGTTTGGTCGAAGTGAACGGGCTTCTCCTATGGAGCCAACCATGCTTAACCATTCTCGCGCACGCCGGCCCGTCGTCTTGTGCTTGCTCGCTCTGCTTTACGCGGCGCCACTCTATGCCGACACCTCATTGAGCATCGGGTCAGCCCCTGCTTATCCCGGCAGCACTGTTTCCGTTCAAGCTCTGCTCACAAGGGTGACAAACGCGGTCGCAGCCCAATTCGATCTATTGTTCAACGACAACAAGGTCACCTCCGATGGCGTTTTAGCGGGGGCCTCGTTGGCTGATCACACGGTCAAGTCGAGACTGGTCGCGCCAGGAATCCGCCGCGTTCTGATCTATTCGCTGAACAATTCCGCTATTTCATCAACCAATCGCGTGATCGCCAGCCTGGCGTTCACCCTCTCGCCGACGGAGTATGTCGGCTCCGGCCCATTGACGCCCTCCAGCGCAATCCTGGCCGACGCAGACGCCAATCCCGTGACACCTGTCACCCTGAATTCGGGACAGATTTTCGTTCGCCCGGCGGACCGGCGGCCCGATGGCGTGGTGGACTTTTTCCTGCCCTCCGAACCGGACCAGAAATACTTGATTCAAGCCACCACGAATTTTATTCATTGGGACAACATCCTCACGAACGTGGCCATTGCAAATTTCATGGCGTTGGTCGATCTGGATGGGCCGAACTTTCCTTACCGATTTTATCGCTCGGCGTTGTTTGATGCGATCATCGGCGGGCAAATTGGCAGCTTCTTCCGTTCAGCCGACGGGACGGTGAATTTCCGAATCACCGGGCTGGAAGGACGCGCCTACACCATCCAGGCATCAACGGATCTCGTGAGTTGGGCGGACATCGGCACAGCGACGACCGCAGCCGGAACGATCCAATTCACCGATCCGAACGCCGCCAGTTTTCGCCACCGGTTTTACCGCTTAAAATCGGCGCCGTGAGGGTCAACTGGCTCAGGAATTCAAGCCGTTGAGGCCGAGTGGTGCCGGGGGGGGGTCAGAGTGAGTCGTAGGCTCAGGCGACCGAAAAGTGTGGAACACCTTCCAACCTCTCCGTTTGAGTGTGTATTACTCAACAGTCGGTCAACTGTTGGGTTTCCGCATTTCAATTCCTGCTGGGAGATTGAGGAGGCTCCCCAGCATCTTGTATCGGCGCTCATCGGGCAGGCAGTTGTCGTTTTCTCAAACCATCCACAATCATCATCACGCTGATTTCATTGTCGATTTTGCGCGTCGGTGTCTTCTCCTGTCATCTCGAATCCGCCTCAGTTTATGCAGTCGAGCGACCAAATCGGATGACAACTTTTCAGTCCGCGGAAAGGGCCTTCAACCTCAAGAAGACCGCTGAAACTCGCATGGCCGTGCGGCTGCTCCTCGTGACGAGCGCAATTCTTTGCAACGACAGAAAAAGACTGAGGGCTTCGGCGTTCTACTGTAACACGACGATGCGATAAAAGCGCATGGGTTTGTTGATGGAAGCCAAGTCCACAATCGTGAATGGCGATTGGGTAACGACCACAGTTATTACCTGCGACCATACTGCGGAACGAAGATCGTCTGTGGCATCAATGCGGTAAGTTCTACCGACTTCTCCGGTGACCGACACGCCAAAGAGTCCTGGTGCAACCTTGACCAGCGCCAAAATCGGACGCATCGGCGGTGGCCCGATTTGCACCGTGCTGTCACCGCCGGTTGTGGCAGTGGCACCGAACAGGAGGGCTTGCCCGGTGAGAGTGGCGGTCCCGCTGAAGCCGTTCGGCGGCACAAGTGTGTAGGTGAGGCTGCGCGCCTGCCCGTCCCAGAAGGGCCCCCAAGTGATGGTGCGATTGGTCGTAGCCCAACTGCCCGACGAACTGATGTTGTTCGGGCTAAAACCAGCCGGCAGGACTTCTTCCACCACGTATGCCGGAGTACCCGCCGGGGGAGAAATGACGAGGGACACAGCAACTCCTCCATTGTTCGTTGTGATTGTGCGGTTGATGGCGCTGCCGCTAAGCACGTTGACATTCAGGGTTGCCGCCTGGCTGATGGTGTTGCCACCAGCATTCGTCACGATCACTGTATAAGCCCCGGTGTCGTTCACAGCCGCAGCGGGTATGGTGAAGGTGGAGGAAGTGGCACCGCCGATGGCGATGCCGTCCTTCTGCCATTGGTAGTCGAACGGCCCCGAACCAGCGGCCACCACCGAGAAGGTGACAGGTGACCCAGCGAAAACACTTTGCGATCGCGGTTCCTGGACAATAGTTGGAGCACCCGGTGGCAGAATAATGGCAACAAAGGCCACCGAACTGATCGCCACTCCGGTCGCGTTGGAAATAACCAGGTAGTAACCGCCTGAGTTAGCGACCGTCACACCTGGCAATGTCAATGTAAGATTAGTCGCTTGGGGCATCAAGAGGCCGTTGTCAAACCATTGGTAGGCGATGGGAGCAGCCCCAGCGACCACTGGCGACAATATGACAGTATCGCCCACGGTCGCCGTGGCGCTTTGTGGCTGCTGGACGAACCGCAACGTAGTCTGTTGGGAAGAAGAGCGGATGGATTGGACGAGCACTTGGCCGGAAGAAGCATCGTCGTGCGAATCGTAAATGCGGCTCAAGTTAAGTTGATTCTGAATGACCTCGCTCGTTGTCGGCTCGCCCCAATACTCGTTTGTGGCGATGATGGTGATTCCGCTGTCATTGCGGAGTTCAAAGTTGGTGTTCTGGTAGATGTCATTGCCGGAGAGTGTGAGCGGCGACGGCCCACTGTTTTGCACCTCGACGCCCACGCCGCCGTTATCCGTAATCACGTTGC
>WNGL01000102.1_pt1 | contig 92279 bp, 99 predicted proteins | sample 5400591 | NCBI WGS metagenome assembly WNGL01 (sample SAMN13153377, study PRJNA577476) | soil metagenome | isolation source: 80 cm soil or saprolite under Garry oak tree replicate 1 | place: USA:California | collected 2016-06-15 | reverse complement strand
GCCACGTGGACCACGGCAAGACGACCCTGACCGCGGCCCTGACCAAAGTGTCGGCCGACAAGGGCCTCGGCACCTACATCCCCTACGACCAGGTGGCGAAAGCCTCCGAGTCGCAGGGCCGGCGCGACGCGACCAAGATCCTCACGATCGCGACGAGCCACGTCGAGTACTCGACCACCGAGCGCCACTACGCGCACGTCGACTGCCCGGGGCACGCCGACTACGTGAAGAACATGATCACGGGCGCGGCGCAGATGGACGGGGCCATTCTCGTGGTGTCGGCCGTGGACGGCCCGATGCCGCAGACGCGCGAGCACATCCTCTTGGCGCGGCAGGTGAACGTGCCGGCGATTGTCGTGTTCCTGAACAAGTGCGACCTGGTGGATGATGCCGAGCTGCTCGATCTCGTGGAGCTCGAGGTGCGGGAGCTGCTCTCCAAGTACCAGTTCCCCGGCGACGACATCCCGGTGATCCGGGGCGCGGCGCTGAAGGCGATCGAGGGCGACAAGCAGTGGGTGGCGAAGATCGAGGAGCTGCTCGCGGCGCTCGATAAGAACATCCCGGTCCCCAAGCGCGAAGTGGACAAGCCGTTCCAGATGCCGGTCGAGGACGTGTTCTCGATCACGGGCCGCGGCACGGTGGCGACGGGCCGGATCGACCGCGGCAAGATCAAGGTCGGCGAAGAGGTCGAGATGGTGGGCTTCGGGACCGACAAGAAGACGGTGGTGACGGGCGTCGAGATGTTCCGCAAGCTCTTGGATGACGGGCAGGCGGGGGACAACGTCGGGCTGTTGCTGCGCGGGGTGGAGAAGCACGAGGTGGAGCGGGGCATGGTGCTGGCGAAGCCCGGCTCGATCAAGCCGCACACGCAGTTCGAGGCGGAAGTGTACGTGTTGACGAAGGAAGAGGGCGGGCGGCACACGCCGTTCTTCAAGGGCTACCGGCCGCAGTTCTACTTCCGGACGACGGACGTGACGGGATCGGTGGAGCTGCCGGCGGGGGTGGAGATGGTGATGCCGGGGGACAACACGAAGATGACGATCGAGCTGATCACGCCGATCGCGATGGAGGAGCAGCTGCGCTTTGCGATCCGGGAGGGTGGGCGGACGGTGGGCGCCGGTGTGGTTACGAAGATCTTGAAATAACCGGAATGATGGAACGATGGAACGATGGAACGTTCCATCATTCCAACTTTCCATCGTTCCAACGAGGTCCCGATGGCTGGTAAGATCCGAATCCGCTTGAAGGCATTCGACCACGCCCTGATCGATCAGGCCGCGGCCGATATCGTACGCACCGCCGAGAAGACCGGTGCGCAGGTCTCGGGCCCCATCCCGTTGCCGACCAAACGGCAGATGTGGACGGTGCTCCGCAGCCCGCACATCGACAAAAAGAGTCGGGAGCAGTTCGAGCTGAAGACGCATAAGCGGCTCATCGACATTCTCGACTCGCGCTCGCAGACGGTGGACGCGCTGACCAAACTCGATCTGCCCGCCGGGGTGGACGTGGAGATCAAGGTCGAATAGGCCATCGGTCCCGTAGGGGCACGGCAATGCCGTGCCCCTACAGTGCCGGCGAAACGTCGGGGTTAGATATGAATGGATTGATCGGACGCAAACTGGGGATGACGCGGGTGTTCAACGCCGAGGGCACGCACGTCCCCGTCACGGTGATCGAGGCGGGGCCATGCCCCGTCGTCGCCGTAGCTGAGGGAGGTCGTGTCGAGCTCGGCTTCGGCGCCAAGAAGGCCAAGCGCACCGCCAAGGCGATCGCCGGCCACGTGAAGAAGGCCGGCATCGAGACGGCGCCGCGCGTGATTCGCAGCTTCTTCCCCGCGGCGGACGCGACGCCCAAGGCCGGGGAATCGGTGACCGTGGCGATTTTTGCCGAAGGCGACCGGGTCAAGATCACGGGCATCACCAAGGGCCGCGGCTTCCAGGGCGTGGTCCACCGCCACCATTTCGGCGGCGGGCCGGAGACGCACGGCAACACCCGGCACCGCAAGCCCGGATCGATCGCGCCGGGCACCGATCCGTCGCGCATCATCAAGGGGAAGCGGATGCCGGGGCACATGGGCGCCCGCAATTTCACCGAGCTGGGCCTCCGCGTCGTGAGGGTGGACGCCGAGCGCAATCTGCTGTTCGTGGGCGGCTCCGTGCCGGGCCCGATGAACGGCCTGCTCACCGTCCGCAAGCAGGGAGGCCCGAGCCGCCATGATTGAGGCTCCGCACTTTTCCGCCGCCGGCACCAAGAAGAAAGCCGTCTCGCTCCCGGCCGCGTTGTTCGACGGCACGGTGAACGAGGAGCTGCTGCACCGCGCGGTGATCACGTACCTGTCCAACCAGCGGCAGGGGACGCACAGCACCAAGACCCGCGCCGAGGTTTCGGGCGGCAACCAGAAGCCGTGGAAGCAGAAGGGGACCGGCCGCGCCCGGCAGGGCTCGACCCGCGCGCCGCACTGGCGGCACGGCGGGATCGCCTTCGGCCCGACCCCGCGCAGCTATCGGCTGGGGATCCCGAAAAAGATGCGCCAGCTGGCCAAGAAGTCGGCGTTCAACGCGCGGGCGCGCGAGGGCGCCGTGGTCGTGGTGGACGCGTTCGAGTACGAGAAGCCGAAGACGAAGCCGTTCGCCGACCTGCTCGCCAAGCTGCAGCTGACCGACAAGAAGGTGCTGGTGCTGACCGCCGGCGACGAGCACAGCTACAACGTCTACCTCTCGGGGCGCAACATCCCCGACGTCCAGGTGATGCGCTTCGCCGACGCGACGGCGTACGAGATTCTCTGGTCGGAGGCCGTCGTGGTGGAGCTGCCGGCACTGGGTGCCAAGGAGAAGGAAGAGGAGGGCGCCGATGCCTGACCTGCACGCCACGATCGTGGCCCCCGTGGTCACCGAGAAGACCTCGGCGGCCTACGGCGCCCGCAAGGAGTACGCGTTCAAGGTGCATCTCGAGGCGACCAAGCCCCAGATCAAGGCGGCGATCGAGACGCTGTTCAAGGTTTCCGTGACGCGCGTCCGCACCCTGGTGGTGCGCGCCAAGCGCCGTACGTACGGGCGCTACGCCGGCCGGCGGCCGTCCTGGAAGAAGGCGATCGTCACCCTCAAAGAGGGCGACGCCATCGAGGTGTTCGAGGGCTGACATGGGCATCCGACAGTTTCGGCCGATGACACCGGCCACGCGCTTTCGCTCCGTCTCCGACTTCGCCGACATCACGAAGACGGAGCCCGAGAAGTCGCTGCTCGAGCCGATGAAGCGGACGGGCGGACGCAACAACAAGGGCCACATCACGAGCCGGTATATGAGCGGCGGCCACAAGCGTCAGTACCGGCGCATCGATTTCCGCCGCGAGAAGTTCACGATTCCCGCGAAGGTCGCGAGTATCGAGTACGACCCGAACCGGACGGCGCGCATCGCCCTGCTGCACTACGCCGACGGCGAGAAGCGCTACATCCTCGCGCCCAAGGGCTTGAGCGTCGGCGACAGCGTGGTCTCGGGGCCGGGCTCCGACATCCGCGTGGGCAATGCGATGCCGCTGTTCGAGATCCCCCTCGGCACCGCGGTGCACAACGTGGAGCTGAAGATCGGCAAGGGTGGGCAGCTGTGCCGCGGCGCGGGCACGAGCGCGCAGGTCGTGGCGAAGGAAGGCAACTACGTGACGCTGCGGCTCCGCTCGACGGAAATGCGGATGGTGCGCGGCGAGTGTCTCGCCACGATCGGCGAGGTCGGCAACGCCGAGCACGAGCTGCTCTCGATCGGCAAGGCGGGCAAGAGTCGCTGGCTCGGTCGGAGTCCACGGGTGCGTGGCGTCGCCATGAACCCGGTGGACCACCCGCTCGGCGGCGGTGAGGGCAAGAGCTCCGGCGGCCGGCCCCCCACCAACCCGTGGGGCAAGGTCGAAGGCAAGAAGACGCGGCACAAGAAGAAGCCGTCGACGAAACTCATCGTGCGCGGTCGGAAGCGCGGGAAGGCGACGCAGTAATGGGACGCAGCGTCAAGAAGGGCCCCTACGTCGAGGAGTCACTCCTCGTCAAGGTCCGGGCCCTGAACGAGAAGAACGAGAAGAAGGTGTTCAAGACCTGGTCGCGGCGCAGCACGATCACGCCCGAGTTCGTGGGCCACACGCTCGCGGTGCACAACGGGAACAAGTTCATCCCCGTGTACATCACCGAGAACATGGTGGGCCACAAGCTGGGCGAGTTCGCCGCGACGCGCTTGTTCCGCGGCCACAGCGCCAAGGGCTCGGCAGCCGAGCGCGAGGCCGAAGCGGGCGCCGAGGGTGGCGCGCCGCCGAGTGGCAGTGCTGGGGCCGGCGGCGGGACCGGCGGCGGGGAGAAGAAGTAAATGGAAGCCCGAGCGATTCAGCGGACGGTGCGGCAGTCGGCGCGCAAGATGCGTCTCGTGATCGACTTGATCCGGGGACGCGCGGTGCCGGAGGCCGACGCCATCCTGCGGTTTTCGAAGAAGCGCGCCGCGAAGCAGATCCACAAGGTGCTGAAGTCGGCGGTAGCGAACGCGCAGCAGGCCGCGCAGCGGCAGAACGAGACGTTCGACGCCGACCGGCTGCGGGTCAAGTACGCCGTGGTGAACGAGGGTCAGACGTTGAAGCGCTTCACCGCCGCGGCGATGGGCCGCGCCACGCCGATCAAGAAGCGCACCAGCCACGTGGAGATCCACGTGGCGAGCGACGCGGCGCCCGCGCCGGCGGCCAAGGCCGCCCCCGCGCCCGCGACGGCGACGGCGACGAACGCGCAGCCGAAGGTCAAGGCGAAGGCGAAACCGAAGAAGAAGAAGTCCGCCGCGAGCAAGAAGACGAAGAAGACCAAGAAAGCGAGCAAGTAAGTGGGCCAGAAAACACATCCCTACGGGTTCCGGCTCGGGATCGTCAAGCAGTGGCGCTCCCGCTACTTCGCGCGCCGCAACTTCCCGGAGCTGCTCAAAGAAGACGAGTTGATCCGCAAGTACCTGAAGACGCGGCTCAGCCACGCGGCGATCGCTGACGTGCACATCGAGCGGAAGCCGGGCAAGGTGACGGTCACCGTGCACACCGGCCGTCCCGGCGTGGTGATCGGGAAGCGCGGCGCCGAGGTCGACAAGCTGCGCGACGAGCTGGCGCAGCTGACCGGGAAGCAAGTCGGCATCAACGTCGAGGAGATCAAGCGACCCGAGCTGGACGCGCAGCTGGTCGGCGACAGCGTGGCGCACCAGCTCACGCAGCGCATCTCGTTCCGCCGCGCGATGAAGCGTGCGGTGCAGAGCGCCATGCGCATGGGCGCGCAGGGCATCAAGATCAAGACGGCCGGCCGCTTGGGCGGGGCCGAAATCGCGCGGACGGAAGGCTACCATGAGGGGCGCGTGCCGCTGCACACGCTCCGCGCCGACATCGATTACGCGACCTCCACCGCCAAGACGACGTTCGGGACGATCGGCGTGAAGGTCTGGATCTTCAAGGGCGAGCGGACCGAAGATCTGCACGGCCGCACCTATTCCACGGGCGTCTGAACGATGCTGGCACCCAAGCGCGTCAAGTTTCGCAAGCGGTTCAAGGGCCGCACCAACGGGATGGCGACGCGAGGCAACACCGTCGCGTTCGGCCATTACGGGCTGATGTCGCTCGATCCGGGCTGGGTCACCAACCGGCAGATCGAAGCCGCGCGCGTCGCGGTCACGCGTGAGATGAAGCGGGGCGGGAAGGTGTGGATTCGCCTCTTCCCCGACAAGCCGATCACCAAGAAGCCCGCCGAGACCCGGATGGGAAAGGGCAAAGGCAACCCGGAGGGCTGGGTGGCGGTGGTGAAGCCGGGTCGGATCATGTTCGAGCTCGAGGGCATCGAGGAGCACCTGGCGCGCGAAGCGCTGGCGCTCGCGGCGGCGAAGCTGCCCGTACGGTCCAAGTTCGTGAAGCGGGAGGAGCGCTAAGATGGCGGCCAAGAACCGGCCCGAGGAGCTGCGCGAGCTGAAGACCGAGGACCTGACGCAGAAGCTCGTGATCCTGAGCGAGGAGCGGTTCCGGCTCGAGTTCCGCCGGGCCACCGAGGCGCTGACCAACCCGCTGCAGCTGCGGACGATCCGCCGCGACATCGCGCGGATTCAGACCATTCTGAAGGAAAGGGCGTCGGCATGACGGGCGGGACGGAGAGGACGCGCCGCAAGGTCCGGACGGGCGTCGTCGTGAGCGACAAGATGCAAAAGACCGTCACGGTCTCGATGTCGCGTCGCTTCGCGCATGGGTTCTACGGCAAGCAAATCAACCGCACCAAGACGGTCGCCGCGCACGACGAGCACGGCGCCAAGACGGGTGACACGGTGCGCATCGTGGAGACGCGGCCCCTGTCCAAGCGCAAGCGCTGGCGGGTGGTCGAAATCGTCGAAAGGGCGAAGTAGCCATGGTGCAGCAGGAAACGCAGCTCAAGATCGCGGACAACTCGGGCGCGCGGCGCGCGCTCGTGATCCGCGTGCTGGGCGGGTCCAAGCGCCGCTACGCGGGGCTGGGCGACGTCGTGGTCGTCACGATCAAGGACGCCATCCCCACCGGCCAGGTGAAGAAGGGCGAGGTGGCCAAGGCGGTGATCGTGCGGACGGCCAAAGAGACGCGGCGCAAGGACGGCTCGTACATCCGGTTCGACGAGAACGCCGCCGTGCTGATCAACGACGAGGGCGAGCCGCGGGCCACCCGCATTTTCGGCCCGGTGGGCCGCGAGCTGCGCGACAAGAAGTTCATGAAGATCGTGTCGCTCGCGCCGGAGGTCATCTGACATGAAGCCGCTCGTCTACAAGAAGTCGCGCAACGTCCGGGGAATGGAGCCCGCCCGCCACAAGCTCCACGTCGCCAAGGGCGACACGGTGCGCGTGATCCGCGGCGAAGCCCGCGGCAAGGAAGGCAAGATCCTCCACGTGTACCCCAAGCAGTTCCGGGTCGTGGTGGAGGGCGTGAACATCGTGAAGAAGCACAAGCGGGCCACGACGCCTCAGGGTGAGAGCGGGATCATCGAGTTCCCGGCGCCGATCGCGGCGTCGAACGTGATGCTGCTCGACCCCAAGTCGGGTCACCCCACGCGGGTGCGGCGCCGCAAGGACAAGGACGGAACGGTGGAGCGGATCGCGGTCAAGTCCGGCCAGCCGATTCCGCGAGTGAGGTAGCGATGGCGGACGAGAAGAAGCCGACGGAACAAGAACAGCCCGAAGCGGCGAACCCCACGGCCGAGGTGGCGAACCCCGCGGCCATGCCGCGGGGGGAAAAGAAGCAGCCCAAGCAGCCAAAGGCTCCCAAGGGCGCGAAGGGCGCCCAAAAGGCCCCGGCCCCCGCGCCCGAGCCCGAAGGGCCGCCGGCCGAGCCGGCGCCCCGCGCGCGGCTGCTCGACTTCTACGAGCAGCGCGTGCGCGCCAAGCTGCAACAGCAGTTCGGCTTCAAGAACCCGCACCAGATTCCGCGGCTCTTGAAGATCGTGCTCAACGTCGGCATGGGCGACGCGGTCAAGAACCCGAAGGGGCTCGACGCCGCCGTTGCCGAGCTGGGGTCCATCACGGGCCAACACCCGGTGGTCACGCGGGCCAAGAAGTCGATCGCGAACTTCAACCTGCGCGAAGGGCAGGCGATCGGCTGCGCCGTGACGCTGCGCGGCGCCCGCATGTACGAGTTTCTCGACCGGTTCATCACGGTGGCGGTGCCGCGGATGCGCGACTTCCGCGGGCTGCCGACCAAGAGCTTCGACGGGCGCGGCAATTACACGCTCGGCATCAAAGAGCAGATGATCTTCCCGGAGATCGACTACGACAAGGTCGAGCGCATCCACGGGATGGATATCACGTTCGTGACGAGCGCCGGGCGGGACGATTCCGCCCTGGCCCTCCTCCGAGAGCTGGGGATGCCGTTCCGGGGCGAGACCCCCGTGGCGGCGGCCTAGGAGACGACATGGCGAAGAAGACGTGGATCGAGAAGGTCAAACGGACGCCCAAGTTCAAAGTGCGCGCCTACTACCGCTGCCAGCGCTGTGGGCGGAGCCGAGGCACGCTGCGGAAGTTCAAGCTGTGCCGCATCTGTTTCCGTGATCTGGCGCTGCGCGGGGAGATTCCCGGCGTGCGCAAAGCCAGCTGGTAAAGGACAGGCGAGATGAGCGTAACTGATCCCGTCGCCGATATGCTGACCCGCGTGCGGAACGCCTGTGCGGCGGGCCACCGCCGGGTCGACATGCCGGTGTCGAAACTGAAGGTCGAGATCGGGCGGATCCTCCGCGACAACCACTACATCCAGGACTACAAGGTCCTGGACGACGGGCGTCACGGACTGCTGCGGCTCTACCTGAAGTACCACAACGACGCGCCCGTGATTCGCGCGCTGCAACGTATCTCCACCCCCGGCCTGCGACGCTACGTCAAGGCGCGCGAGATTCCGCGCGTCAAGAACGGACTGGGGATGGCGATCCTGAGCACGCCGCAGGGCCTGATGACCGACCGCGAAGCCCGCACCGCCCGCATCGGCGGCGAGCTGCTCGCGGTGGTCTGGTAGGAGGGGGGCCCGATGTCGCGTATCGGTCGCAAGCCGGTCCCCCTGCCCAAGGGCGTCACCGCGCAGATCGACGGGCACACCATCCTGGTGAAGGGTCCCAAGGGTGAGATCAGTCGCACCTTGCACGTCGACATGGCGCTGGCGCTCGAGGAGAACGCGGTCGTCGTGCGTCGTCCCTCGGACGAGACGCGGCACAAGGCGCTGCACGGCCTGACGCGGACGCTCGTCGCCAACATGGTCGAGGGCGTCACCAAGGGCTACGCCAAGGCGCTCGAGATCCAGGGCGTCGGCTACAAGGCCGAGCCGAAGCCGTTCGGCGTGCAGCTGGTCGTGGGGTTCTCGCATCCCGTGCCCTACCACGCGCCCAAGGGGATCAAGATTTCGGTGGACAACAACGTCCTCGTGAAGATCGAGGGCATCGACAAGGAGCTGGTGGGCCAGGTGGCCGCGGAGATCCGCAACGTGCGCCCGCCCGAGCCCTACAAGGGCAAAGGCATCCGCTATCAGGGCGAGCAGGTGCGGCGCAAGGCGGGCAAGACGGCTCAGGCGGCGAAATAACCCATGCGATCCATTCACAAGATCAAGACGTCGGGGCACGAGCGGTACCGCCGCCACCTGCGGGTTCGCAAGAAAGTGCAGGGCACGCCGGAGCGGCCGCGCCTCGTCGTGTTCCGTTCGTCGAAGCATATCTACGCCCAGCTCATCGACGATCAGAAGGGCGTCACGCTGGCGGGTGTCGCCGATACGTCGGAGGGCATCGCGGTGGAGGGCAAGGGCAAGGTGGCGCGCAGCTTCGCGCTGGGCCGGCTCATCGCCTCGAAGGCCAAGGAGAAGGGCATCGTGAAGGTCGTGTTCGATCGCGGCGGTTACCAGTATCACGGGCGCGTGAAGGCCGTGGCCGACGGCGCCCGCAAAGGGGGCTTGGAGTTCTAATGGCCGACGACCAGGAGCAGCCAACACCCGCAACGGCAGAGCCCACCGCGGCCCCGGTCGCTCCACCGCCTCCCCAGGAACACCGGCCGTCACGCGGCGGTCGGGGGGGTGGGGGCGGTGGTGGCGGTGGTGGCGGCGGTGGTGGTCGCGGCGGCAGGGGCCGGGGACGCGGCGGCGATCGCCAGGGTGGCGAGCGGCAGCGCGAGGGCGACGGGTTCGTCGAGAACGTGATCGCCATCAATCGCGTCGCCAAGGTCGTGAAGGGTGGTCGCCGTTTCTCCTTCAACGCACTGGTGGCGGTGGGGGATGGGAAGGGACAAGTCGGCATCGCGACCGGCAAGGCCAACGAAGTCAGTGAGGCGGTGCGCAAGGCCGTCGAGTCGGCGCGCCGCAAGCTGAAAGAGGTACCGCTCACGGGCAGCACGATCCCACACGAGATCGTGGGCAAGCACGGCGCGGGTCGCGTGCTGCTGAAGCCGGCGGCGACGGGAACCGGCGTCATCGCCGGCGGACCGGTGCGCGCGGTGCTGGAGTGCGCCGGCGTGCGCGACATCCTGACCAAGAGCCTGGGCTCGACCAACCCGCATAATATGGTCCGGGCGACAATGGATGGGCTCGCGCGGTTGACGACGGCCCGTCGCGTCGCCAAGGAGCGGGGCGTGGAGCTCGAGGCGATTCATTACCGCGCTCGCCAAGAGGCCGGGGTGACGCATGGGTAGGCTGCCCCCCACTCGGAAATACCGGAAGCGGAAGTCGGGTCGCGATCGGGTCTTACCGCCCGCCGGCAAAGGGAAGCTGCGGATCAAGCAGGTGCGCTCGGGGAGCGGCCATTCGGCGCGCCTGAAGCGCACGCTCGAAGCCCTGGGCTTCAAGCACCATCAGGACGTCGTGATCAAGCAGGACCACCCCGCGCTGCGCGGGATGCTGCAACAGGTGCGCCACCTCGTCGAGGTGACGCCGGCGAAGGAAGGCTCGAAGTAATGGCGACGAAGACGAGGGCGACGAAGACGAAAAAGGACGCGCCCGTGACGCGGCTCGCGCTGCACGATCTGAAGCCTCCCAAGGGCTCACATCGCGGCCGCATCCGCAAGGGCCGCGGGCCCGGCTCGGGTATCGGCAAGACGGCGGGGCGGGGCGGCAAGGGTCAGACGGCGCGCACCGGCAAGAAGATCCGCCCCGGGTTCGAGGGCGGGCAGATGCCGCTCATCCGCCGCATCCCGAAGCGGGGCTTCACGAACCCCTTCAAGCTGGACGCCCAGGTCGTGAACGTGCGCCACCTGAGCCTCCTCGCCGAGGGAGTCGAGATCACACCCGACACGCTCTTCGGGGCGGGGCTCGTGCGCCGGCCCGACCAGCCGATCAAGCTGCTCGGCATGGGGGAGGTGCAGCGCAAGTTCGTCGTGAAGGGCGTCTCGGCCTCCGCCAGCGCCAAAACCAAGATCGAGCAAGCCGGTGGAACGATAGAGTGACGTCCCCGATCCCCAATCTGTTCAAAGTTCCGGAGCTGAAGGACAAGCTGCTCTTCACGCTCCTATGCCTTGTCGTCTACCGCATCGGCGCGCACATCGCCACGCCGGGCGTGAACGTCGATGCGCTCGCGGACGCGGTGGCGAGCCGGGGCCAGGGAACCCTGCTGCAGCTGTACGATCTGTTCGCGGGCGGCGCGTTCTCGCGCGCCACGGTGTTCGCCCTCGGGATCATGCCGTACATCTCGGCCAGCATCGTGTTCCAGCTGGCGGGCCCGGTGTTCCCGGTCATCGAGAAGATGCAGCGCGACGAAGAGGGCAAGAAGCGGCTCACGCAGTGGACGCGCTACCTCACCGTCGTGCTGTGCCTGTTCCAGGCCTACGGGTTCGCGATCTTCACGGAGTCGCTCCCGAACGCGGTTACGTCACCGGGGTTTGCCTTCCGCATGACCACGGTCCTGACGCTCACGACGGGCGGCGTGTTCGTCATGTGGCTCGGCGAGCAGGTCACCGAGCGCGGCATCGGCAATGGGATGAGCTTGATGATCTTCTTCTCGATCATCGAGCGGATCCTGCCGGAGTCGTTGAACACCATCGAGGCGCTGAGGAGCGGCACCCTCAGCTTCCCCGTGCTGCTCGTGGTGCTCGCCATGATGGGGTTGGTGGTGGCGGGCACCGTCGCCGTGACGGTGGCCGCGCGCCGCATCCCGATCCAGATCCCGCGCAAGGTGATGGGGCGGGGACGAATCCGTGAGGGCCAGAAGACGTTCATCCCGCTGCGCATCAATAGCGCCGGCGTGATGCCGATCATCTTCGCGCAGTCCCTGATCATCGTGCCGGGCACGGTGGCGCAGTTCAGCGGGATCCAGTGGCTCAAGGACTTCTCGCAGTACTTCAACACGACGTCGATCTGGTACGTGCTCACCAGCGCCGTGCTGATCGTCTTCTTCGCCTACTTCTACACGTCGATCATCTTCAACCCGGTCGACTTGGCCGAGAACCTGAAGAAGCAGGGCGGGTTCATTCCGGGCGTGAAGCCGGGTGCGGCGACCGCGGACTACATCGACCAGGTGCTGTCGCGCATCACGCTGCCGGGAGCGATTTTCCTGACGTTCGTGGCCATGTTGCCGATCGTCATCACGAACACCCTGAACATGCCGTTCGGGTTCGGCGGCACCGCGCTGCTCATCGTGGTGGGTGTCGCGCTCGACACCGTGCAACAGGTGCAGCAACACCTGCTGCTGCGCCAGTACGACGGTTTCATGAAGGGCCCCGGCGGGGGTAGCGGGTCGTCGCGCGTCAGCTTCCGGCGCTAGGCGGGCGGGTACTAGTGTTCATTCTCATCCTGGGGGCGCCGGGCTCGGGCAAGGGGACCCAGGGGAAAATCCTGGCGGAGCGTCTGGGCCTCCCCAAGATCACGACGGGCGACATCCTGCGGGCCGCCATGAAGGACGGCACCCCCCTCGGCAAGCAGGCGAAGCAGTACTACGACAAGGGACAGCTCGTCCCCGACTCGGTCATCCTCGACTTGATCAAGGGCGAGCTCTCGAAGCCCGAGGCGAAGGACGGCGCGATCCTCGACGGCTTCCCGCGCACCGCCGCCCAAGCGGAGATGGTGGATCGGACCCTGGGCGAGCGCGGCCACCGCCTGAATCACATCCTGCTGCTCGACGTGGACGAGGACGTGCTGGTGCAGCGCATGTCGGCGCGGGCGTCGCAGGAAGGCCGCACCGACGACACGCCCGCGGCCATCAAGACGCGCCTCGACGTCTACCGTCGCGACACGGCCCCCCTCATCGCGCATTACAGTCAACGCGGGATCGTGCATCGCGTGCCCGGCGGCGGCACCGTCGATCAGATCGCGGAGGAGATCAAGCGGATCATCGGACGATGATCACGATCAAGTCCCCGAGGGAGATCGAGACGATGGCGGCCGCCGGCCGGATCGTCGCCGGGACGCTCGCGCTGGTGGCGCGGCATGTCCGCCCCGGGATCTCGACCGTAGCGCTCGACCAGCTCGCCGAAGAGTTCATTCGCAGCCACCCCGGTGCCCGGCCCTCGTTCAAAGGGCTGTACGACTTCCCCGCCACTCTCTGCACCTCCATCAATCAAGAGATCGTGCACGGCATTCCCTCCCCGACGCGCGTTCTGAAGGAAGGGGATCTCTTGAGCGTCGACGTGGGCGCCTGGCTCGAGGGCCTGCACGCCGACTCCGCCGCCACGTTCCCGGTGGGCGGCGTCGCCCCCGAGGCGCAACGGCTGCTCCAGGTGACGCGGGACGCGCTGGCGGCTGGCGTCGCCCAGGCGCGAGCCGGGAACCACGTGGGCGACATCGGCTACGCCGTGCAGCAGGTGGCCGAGCAGGCGGGCTACTCCGTGGTGCGGGAGCTGGTGGGGCACGGGATCGGGGCGGCGTTCCACGAGGAGCCCCAGGTGCCGAACTACGGGAAGCCGAAGCGCGGCGCCCGGCTCGTGCCGGGCATGACGATCGCGATCGAGCCGATGATCAACGTCGGTGAGGCCGAGATCCGGACGCTGGATGATAAGTGGACGGTCGTGACGCAAGACGGGTCATTGTCGGCCCATTTCGAACACACGGTCGCGATTGGGGAGAACGGGGCGCCGCCCCGGATCCTGACGACGGCCGGCTGACCCCGGGGCGTCGCCCCGGGGTTGGTTGGGTAGGGGCACGGCAATGCCGTGCCCTACACGACCGCAACCCGCTGGGCCTCTTCCAGCAGCTCCAGTCCCAATGCCGGATCCGACAGCGATTCCACGTTCACCCGCACGTTCTCCAGCGCCCCGGCAATCGCGGCGCGTGCCAATCCCTCCGCCACCTTCGCATCTGAGCGCGCGTTCTTGTTGCCGATCTGCGCCAGCTCCTGCGCGAGCTTGCGTACCGTCGAGGTGAGACGCGCGACCGTGAGCGGCACCCGCGCGGCCCCCAGGAGTGCCTGGTCGATCGTCTTTGCGCGGCTCGGGTCGTCCTTCGGGACCTTATAGGCGTCACTGACGCCCGTGTAGGCCGCGGCGTCCTCGTCGACGAGCCGCCGCAGCTCAGCGCGGAGCCTGTCGGCTTCGCTCAGCATTTCCTTCGCCCGCACCTCGACGCTCGCGTACGCCTTCCGGCCGATCGTCAGCCGAGCCACCATCGCGACGAGCGCGGCCGCGAGCGTCCCGGCGAGCGCGACCGCGCTGCCGCCGCCCGGAACCGGCGCCCCGCCCGCCAGCTCGTCGATCCATCCGTCCAGCGTGGGCCCTTGCGTCTCACGGATCTTGGATTCGAGCACGTGCTCGGCGGCATCGGGGAGCAGGAGGCCCGCACCCAGGATCGCCCGCTCCGGCACCAGTCCTACGATCTCGCTTTCCTTGATCTTCACGCCTCGTGTCGCGGCCTCGGCCTTCACAACCTCGAAGACTTTCGCCGGAGGCGTCTCGTCGATGTCGAGCAGGTTCATCGACACCTGCGCGAGACCGGCCACCTCGAACCCACTCGCCTGCACGGCGGGGAGTCCACCGCTCGAGGTGCGGATCTTCTTGGCGATCTCCTTGGCGACCCTAACGTCCGGCGTGTCCAAGTAGATGTTGTACGCCACGAGGAAGGGCCGAGCGCCGATGGCGGTGGCGCCCGCGGTGGGGTGAACGCGGTCGGGACCGAAATCGGGTTGTAGGGTGCGCTCGCGCAATCCCTCGAACTCGCCTTTGCGGATGTCGGGGAGCCGTTCGCGAGCTGCGCGCGCCGCCGCCCTCGCGTACAGGAACACGGGAATGTGGAGGTCCTTGCCGACGCGTTCGCCCAGCTGCCGCGCCAGCGCCACGCACTCGGCCATCGTGACGCCCGCTACCGGCACGAACGGCACGACGTCGGTCGCGCCCATGCGCGGATGTTCGCCGCTGTGCTTGGTCAAGTCGATGCGCGCGGTCGCGACGCGCATCGCGGCGTAGGCGGCCTCGAGTGCCGCGCCCGGGGGAGCGACGAACGTGAATACGGACCGGTTGTGCGCCGCGTCCGACTGCACGTCGAGCAGCTTCACGGCGGGCACGGCGACGATCGCCACGCGCAGGGCGTCGATCGTGGCCTGATCGCGGCCCTCCGAGAAGTTCGGCACGCATTCGACGAGCGGTGACGGCATCAGGCGTTCCTCAACAGGTCGATCAACCACCGGTGCAAGATGGGGTTTCCGGCCACGATGGCGCCGTGGCCGAGCACGTTCTCCGAGCCGTCGAGCCGAGTCACGCGGCCGCCGGCCTCACGCACCAGCACGACGCCGGCGGCCACATCCCACGGCGCGAGCGACAGCTCCCAGAACGCGTCGAAGCGGCCGGCGGCCACGTCGGCCAAGTCGAGCGCCGCCGCGCCGGCGCGGCGGATCCCGCTGGTGCTCTCCATCACGGCGGCGAACTGCCTGATGTACGCGTCGAGCAGGCCTTCATCCTTGAACGGGAACCCCGTGCCCACGAGTGCACGTCCCGGCTCCGTCAGAGACGACACCGCGAGCCGTTGCTCCCCGACCCACGCACCACCGCCGGAGCTGGCACGGTATACGAGATCGCGAGGCACGTCGTGTACGACGCCGGCGCACAGCTCACCGCGCACCGCGCACGCAATCGAGACCGCGTACTGCGGGTACCCGTGCAAGTAGTTCGTCGTCCCGTCGAGCGGGTCCACGATCCAGACCACGTCGCCGCTCGCGGCGAGCTGGGGAGTGAGCTCCTCGCCGACGACGCGCGAGCCGGGAACGTCGCGCGTGAGCGCCTCGGCAATCAGCGCCTCGCACGCCCGATCCACCTCCGTCACGAAATCGTGGCGACCCTTTTCGGTCCAGTCTCGGGCGCTCGGGCGCCGGGCGGTCCGGATGTAGGCGGCGGCGCGTGCCGCCGCGCGCTCGGCGACCTTGACTAAGTCGTTGTAATCCCGCACCTTGAGACCCCTATGACGCGCGTCTTCAGCGGCATCCAGCCCTCCGGTGAGCTGCACATCGGCAACTACCTGGGCGCCGTCCAGAACTGGGTGCAGCTGCAGCACCAGCACGATTGCCTGTTCTCCATCGTCGACCTGCACGCGATCACCCAGCCCTACGACGTCGCGACTCTCGCGCAGCGCACCTTGGAGATGGCCGTAGGGCTGTACGCGTCCGGCCTCGATCCCGAGAAATGCATCGTGTTCGTGCAGTCGCACGTGGCCGAGCACAGCGAGCTGAACTGGCTGCTCACGATCGTCGCGCCGCTCGGCGAGCTGGAGCGCCAGACCCAGTTCAAGGACAAGTCCCAGCGCCAGGAGAGCATCCCCGCGGGGCTGCTCAACTACCCCGTGTTGCAGGCGGCCGACGTGCTGCTCTACAAGGCCCGCCTCGTCCCGGTCGGCGAGGATCAGGTGCAGCACCTCGAGCTGATGCGTGAGATCGCCCGCCGTTGGAATGCGCGGTTCGACGCGGGCTACTTCCCCGAGCCGCAGCCGCTGCTCACCAAGTCGAAGCGCGTGCTCGGGCTCGACGGCCAGGCCAAGATGTCGAAGAGTCTGGGCAACACGATCGGACTGTTCGACTCTCCGGAAACCATCTGGGAGAAGCTGCGGCCCGCCGCCACCGATCCAGCCCGCAAGACCCGCAAGGATCCGGGCAACCCCGACATCTGCAACATCTTCACGATCCACCAGGGCTTCTCGCCCGCGACGACGCAAGCCGAGGTCGCGCACAAGTGCCGCACCGCGGGCTGGGGCTGCCTCGACTGCAAGCGCGTGCTGGCGGACAATATGATAGCGGCGCTCGGTCCCATCCGCGAGCGGGCCGAGGCGTTGCGGCGCGATCCACCCGGGCTGATCGAGCGGCTGCGGGGCGGCGCCGCTAAGGCGCGCGCGCTGGCGCGCGTCACGATCGCTGAAGTGCGCGAGCGGATGGGATTCCTCAAGCCCGCGGAGCCCTGATGCTGGACAACATCGTCGACATCTTCAAGCTCGAGCTGCTGCTGCAGCTCGGCCTCGCGACGCTGCTCGGCGGCGCCATCGGGCTGGAACGCGAGCTGGGCGGCAAGCCCGCCGGGCTGCGCACCAATATCCTCATCTGCATCGGCTCGGCGCTGTACACGCAGCTGTCGCTCTCCATGGTGCACGGCGCGACGGACGCCACGCGGGTCGCCGGCCAGATCGTGACGGGAGTCGGCTTCATCGGCGCCGGCACGATCCTGCACGCGCGGGGCGCCGTCGTCGGGCTGACGAGCGCGGCCACGATCTGGGTCGTGGCGGCGATCGGCGTCGCGCTCGGCGCCGGGCACTACGCCGACGCCTTACTCGCCACTCTGGTCGTGCTCGTCGTGCTCCAGGGCCTGGGCCGCATCGAGATCGTGGTCGAGCGCCACTCCACCAAGAGCCACCTCACGGTGCACGCCCGCCCCGACAAGGAGCCTCTGGAGGAGCTGGAGACCGTCATCCGCCGCACGGGTTTGACGATCGTGCGCCACGAGAGCCGGCGCGAAAACGTGGACCTCGTCGTCGACTTCGACCTGAGCGGCCCCAAACGACTGCACGACCAGGTGATGATCGCGCTGCTGCATCACCCCGCTGTCCGCACCGTCTCGACGGGAGAGTGAGCCGGCGTCTCGTCATCGACCTGGCGGCGACCCACGCCGCCTGGCGCATCACGGCGCTGAGCGTGACGGCCATTCGGGCGGCGCTGCCGGGCGATTGGGACGTGGTCGACGTCCGCGCCAGCGCCGTTTCCGCGGGGGACGGTGGGGGGGGCAGTTCCGAAGCGATTGCCGCGGCGACGGGCGCCGAGGTTTATGTCGGCTTCGGCGTACCGCCCGGCGTGGTCGCGGCGGGGCGTGGCACGCTGCGCTGGATACACAGCGGCACCGCCGGCGTGGGGTCGGGCCTGGCGGCCCTGCGGGGGACCGGCGTGGTGCTTACCAACTCCGCGGGCGTGCACGCTGAGCCGATGGCCGACTGGGTCATCGCAGCGATCGGGTACTTCGCTCGCGGTCTCGACCGCGCCGCTCAAGCCCAGGCGCTCCATCGCTGGACCAAGCACGAATTCGAGGGGCTCACGGTGCCCGTGCGTGAGTTCCGGGACTTGCGAGTCGGGATCCTGGGGCTGGGCGGTCTCGGCACCGCGGTGGCGCGCCGCGCCCTGGCGCTCGACATGTCGGTCGCCGGGGTGCGGCGGCGTCCGGCGCGGGGCGGGCCGCCGGGCGCACGGTGGGTGGGCGGCCCGGACGACCTGCCGCGGCTCGCGAGCGAGAGCGACTGCTTCGTGATCGCGGCGCCTCACACCGGCGCCACCGGCGGTGCCGTGAGCCGCCAGGTGCTCGAGCGCCTGCCGCGCCACGCCGTCGTCGTCAACGTCTCGCGCGGCTCCCTGCTCGACGAAGTGGCGCTGCTCGACCTGATCGACCAGGGGCGGCTGGCGGGCGCAGCCCTAGACGTTTTTTCGGTCGAGCCCCTCCCCGAGACCCACCCGTTCTGGGGCCATCCGCGCGTGCTCGTGAGCCCGCACGTGAGCGCCGTCACAAATCGCTTCTGGGAGCGGGAGACGGCCCTCATCGTGGACAACATCCGGCGCTATCTTGCAGGGGCGCCCCTCATGAACGTCGTGGACCTGGAAGCCGGGTACTGACAGCATGGAAAAGATCATCAAAGCCGCGGTCGATCGCGGGGCGTCGGACCTCCACATCAAGGCGGGGGACGTCTTCCGGGCGCGCATCAACGGCAAGCTCGTGCCGCTCACCAAGCAGCGCCTCACCCCGGATCAGACGAAGGCGATCGCGCTGCGCCTCATCGCGAGCGAGGAGGACCGCGCGCGGATCGACAAGATCCGCGACTACGATTGCTCGTGGGGCATGCCGGGGATCGGCCGCTTCCGGGTCAACATCCTGCGGCAGCGCTCCTCGTTCATGATCGTGATGCGCGTCATCCCGTTCGACGTGCCCACGTTCGAATCGCTGAAGCTGCCGGCGGTGCTCTCCCAGGTCGCGGCGGCGGAGCGGGGGATGATTCTCGTCACGGGCGTGACCGGGTCGGGCAAGAGCTCGACGATGGCCGCGATCATCAACCACATCAACCAGAACCAGCAGCGCCACATCCTCACCCTCGAGAACCCGATCGAGTTCCTGCACCGCGACATCAACTGCTCGGTGACGCAGCGCGAGATCGGGACCGATACCGACGACTTCCGGATGGGCCTGCGCGCCGCGCTGCGTCAGGACCCCGACGTGGTGCTCATCGGCGAGATGCGCGATGCCGAGACGATCGACACGGCGATGAAGGCCGCCGAGACGGGGCACCTGCTCGTCTCGACGCTCCACACGCCGGACGCGGTCACGACGATCACCCGCATCGTCTCGATGTTCCCGCCCGAAGAGCAGGAGATCGCGCGGCTGCGCCTTGCCGAGGCGCTGCACGCGGTAGTGTCGCAGCGGCTGCTGCCGCGGGCCGACGGCCACGGGCGCGCCGCGGCGCTCGAAGTGATGCTGTGTACCGGGACGGCCCGCGACATGATCAAGGATCGCGACCGCACCACGGAGCTGCACGACTACATCCGGGAGTCGCGCGAGCAATACGGCATGCAGACGTTCGACCAGCACCTGATGGACCTCGTCGCGGACGGCCTCGTGACGTACGAGACCGCGGTGACGGCGTCGTCCAATCCGACGGACTTCGAGCTGCAAATGCGTACGCTGCGGCGCCGTTCGCGGGTCGTGATGCCGGCCGAGACTCCGGCGGCGGACGACCTGTCGAGCATGCTCCCGCCGCCGTGACCGACGTCGAGCTCGCGGGCGTCTTCGCCCCAATCACCACGCCGTTCGACGCCGCCGGCGGCGACGTCTCCCCGCAGCAGCTGAAGGACAACGTCACTCGCCTCTTCGCCGACGGATTGGACGGCATCGTCGTGGCGGGGTCCACGGGCGAGGCGCCGCTGCTCGATACGGACGAGCATCGACGCGTGGTCGGGTGGACGCGTGAGGTGACGCCCGAGGCCAAGTGGCTGATCGCGGGGACGGGCGCCGAGTCGACGCGCCAGGCGATCGCGCTGACGCGCGCCGCCGCCGCGGAGGGGGCCGACGCGGTGCTCGTCCGGCCCCCCAGCTATTTCCCCGCGGTGGCCGCGCGGGCATTGGCGAACTATTTCCGGGCCGTCGCCGACGCGAGTCCCGTGCCGGTCCTCGTCTACAACATCCCGAAGTACACCCACGTCTCGCTCCCTGCCGAGTTGCTGCAGGAGCTGTCCACCCACGCGCGCATCGTGGGGGCGAAGGACTCGTCAGGCGACCTCAACAACCTGGCGGCGTACCGCGAGGCTGCGCCCGCGTGGGCCGTGTTCGTCGGCTCCGGGTCACTGCTCCTGCCGGCGCTCGAGCTGGAGTGCGATGGGGGAATCGTAGGGACTGCCTGCTTCGCCGCGCGGTTGTGCGCGGACCTCCTGGCCGCCTACCACGCCGGCGACCGGGCCGGGGCGGTCGCGCTCCAGGATCGGATCGGGCCCCTCGACCAGGAAATCGTGAGAAAGCTGGGCCCCGCCGGCGTGAAGGCCGCGATGGACGCCGTCGGCCTGTACGGTGGGCCGCCGCGGCCGCCGCTCGCGCCCCTCGGCGCGGCCGAGCGGGAGCGCGTGGCCCTGCTCGTGCGCGGTGACTGATTCGGCGGGCTTACTCCGGGCCCTCGCCGTCCCGCGCCTGGTCGGGACCCCCAATCACACGCAGGTCCGGGAACGATTGAAACGCGAGCTCACGGCGCGCGGATTCGCAGTCGAGGAGCACGCTTTTTCCGGCCGTCCCTCGAGGATGCTGTTTGGGACCCCGCCGGTTGTCCGTGGGATTAATCTCATCGCGTCACGCCCGTCTGCCCGTCCGCCCGGCCGCCCGTCCATCTGGCTTGCGGCCCACTACGACTCGAAGGGCCAGCCGATCTCGATGGCCACCCGCATTGTCGGCGCCGCCGCTCTCGCCCTCGGCGGCGTGGGCACGCTCATCGCGATCGTGGCTGGCTGGACGCTCATCCCCCCGGGTGCGATCCTGGCCGTCGGCGCCCTAATTCTCGCCGCGAACCGTGTCACCGACCGATCGTCGGGCGCGCTCGACAACGCCACCGGACTGATCGTGATTCTCGCGATTCTCGATGCACTCCCGAAGGGCGCCGATATCGGCGTGCTCTTTCTCGATGCCGAGGAGTACGGCCTCGTGGGAGCGCGGGCCCTCGTGGCGGACCGGGCCGGGCTGCTCCAGGGCACGGCGGTCATCAACTTCGACAGTCTGGATGATCGCGGCGGGTCGATCGCGTTTCTGCACCGGCCCGGCCCGATCGGCCGGGCCGTGGCGGCCGAGCTGGGGGCGTTCAGGGGGCGCTGGCTCCCGGTGATCGTGGACGGGATCGCGCTCGGCCGGGGGCCAGTGCGCGAGTGCGTGTCGATCATGAAGGGGAATTGGGGGACGGCGCGGGTGGTGCACACCCCTCGTGACCGAGTCGAACGACTGATGTTGCAAGGGGTGCGGCACGTCGCGCAGGGAGTGGCGCGGGCGCTCGCTTCCGCCTAGCTTGTTTCAGAGGATACATACGCCCCGAGCCCCGGGGCGTTTTTGCTGAAAGGAACCTGTGTTCGGACCGAAGACGCACTGCGTGGTCGTCGTCGGCGCCCAGTGGGGCGACGAGGGGAAGGGGAAGATCGTCGACGTGCTCGCCGAGCGCGCCGACCTCGTCGTGCGCTACCAGGGGGGCGCGAACGCCGGGCACACGGTGGACACGGGCGCGGGTGGGGGCGAGTTCGTGTTGCACCAGATTCCCTCGGGGATCCTGCAGGGCGCCGTGTGCGTCGTCGGGAACGGTGTGGTGCTCGACCCCGAGCAGCTCTTTGCTGAGCTCGATGCGCTCACCGCGCGGGGCGTGCGGAGCGAGCACAAGCTGCACGTGTCGGATCGGGCGCACTTGACGCTGCCCTACCACAAGCTGCTCGACCGGGCCCGCGAGAAGAAGGAGAAGATCGGCACTACGGGGCGAGGGATCGGGCCGACGTACGAGGATAAGTATGGGCGCCGCGGCATTCGCGTCGGGGACCTGCGCAATCTGGCGCGCGCCCAGGAGCTGGTCCGCGCCCGCTGCGAAGCGGCGAATGAGATGCTCGAGCTGCTCGAGCGGACGCGCGGCAGCGGAGAACGGGCGAGTGCCGAGGAGCATGTGCGGCTGCTCGAGCGCCTGGCGCCGCGACTTTTGCCGTTGGCGGTGGATTCGGGTCGGGTGGTGTGGGAGGCATTGGAGCGTGGGGAGTCGGTGCTGCTCGAAGGGGCGCAGGGAGCGCTGCTCGACGTCGATCATGGGACCTACCCGTACGTCACGTCGTCCAACACGACGGCGGGGGGCGCCGCGGTCGGTGTCGGCATCGGCCCCACGGCGATCGACGCGGTGCTGGGCGTCGTGAAGGCGTACACGACGCGCGTCGGCAACGGGCCGTTACCCACCGAAGCGGAGCCCACGGTTGCCGAGCGGATCCGCGACCTGGGCGGCGAGTTCGGGGCGACAACGGGACGGCCGCGGCGCTGTGGCTGGTTCGATGCGGTGGTGGTACGCTATGCGGTACGCGTCAATGGGCTCACGGGGCTGGCGGTGACGAAGCTGGACGTGCTGGATACTTTTGCGGAGATACCGGTGTGTGTGGGATATCGGCTCGACGGCGAGCAGATCGACAGTATGCCGGCCGATGTGGAGAGAATCGAGAGGGTGGAGCCGATCTATGAGACGCTGCAGGGGTGGGGGAAGGGGTTGACGGAGGTGAGGAGATTGGCGGATTTGCCGGCGGCGGCGAGGGCCTACGTAGACAGGCTCCAGGACCTCGCTGGAGCTCCCGTGAGATATGTCAGTGTCGGGACGAGGAGAGATCAGATCATCGAAGTCGGATAGTCGCCGGGGTAGTCGCCAAGACGCAAAGTCGCCAAGTGGTTGCCAGAGACTAGCCGCAAGAACCTGCTCCTGCCTGCGTAGAAATGGTGACACCACGAGCGCACCGACGTGACATCATGGTGCTGTGGGCTACTTCAAGGATCTCAAGGCATATCAGCACGCCAGGCGACTGGCCGTTCTCTCGAAGCCGCTCATCGCTCGACTCCCTCCGTCGGAGCGTGACCTTGCTGATCAGTGGCGGCGGGCGTGTCACAGCGTGGCGCTCAATCTGGCTGAAGGTGCGGGGCGTCGGGGGCCGAAGGAGTTCCGGCGGTTCATCGACATTGCGCGCGGGTCGCTCCAGGAGATCGAAGCGATCTTCGATATGGCGCTGTCGCTGGAATACTTCGAGGCAGCGCAGCTGGCGGAGGTGATGGCGGCGCGCGACGAATGCGCCCGCACCGTTTTTGGACTATTGCGAAAGTTCTCGGAGTCTTCCCGGCCGTCTTGACGCTCGAGACTAGTAACCACTGGGCGTCTTTGCGTCTTGGCGACTCTTCTGTAGGTCTGTTGTCTTTGAACTCTTCCAACGAGTCGAAAAGAGAAACCCCCTGGGTTTCCCCAGGGGGTGATCGCTTGCCACACATCGTGCGCCCTAGAACCCGATGTGAGCGAAGCGAACTTTCATCTCTCGCTCACGGGCCATGGCGCTGAGTCACCTCTGGCAGCCTGGCTGTCTCGATCATTTCCGAGACCCTTGGCTTTGCGCCCCGCCGTCACCGGTCGGTTAGCCCTGAGCAGAGAATCCGGGCGCTATTCAGCAAGAACGGTGCCCTCACTGTAACTTGTGTCACATCAATGGCATTTCACAGTCAAATCCGTCATTTAATATAGCATTTTGCAACATTCATGGCGTTTTGCAGCAGCAAGCGGTCCGACTGGTGCGCAGGAGCCAGTCGTCGCAACTTGGCGTGTGCCTCCGCTCATCCTCGTCGCTCCCGCCGCCTTGAAAGGTACGCTCGGCCCCCGCGCCGTCTCCGAAGCGATTGCCGCCGGCGTGCGTCGCGCGCTGCCCGAAGCGACGGTGCTCGAGTGTCCCGTCGCCGACGGTGGCAATGGATTACTCGATGCCGTGCTCCCGCCCGGTTCGTTGCGCGAGCGACTCGACGTCACGGGACCCATCGGCGAGACGGTGAGCGCGGAGCTGGGCTGGATCGACAACGAGACGGCGATCTTCGAGAGCTCGTCGGCGTGCGGTCTCGCGTTGCTCCAACCCGAAGAGCGGGATCCGCTCCGAACCACGACGCGTGGAGTGGGAGAGCTGATCTGGGAAGCGGCGGACCGCGGCGCCAAGACGGTCGTGGTGGGGTTGGGTGGCAGCGCCACGGTGGACGGCGGCACCGGTGCCGCGCGCGGTCTCGGCTGGACGTTCCAGGACGGCGCCGGCCAGGAGCTCGTGGAGGGTGGCGGATCGCTCGCCGACCTCGCGACACTCGGACCGGGGTGGGCGTTGCACGCGCGCGTCGTGGGGCTCGCCGACGTGACGACGCCGCTGCTCGGCGACGAAGGCGCGGCGCCCATCTTCGGGCCGCAGAAGGGCGCGCGTCCCGAGGAGATCGTACGGCTGGAGCAGGGGCTGGCGCGGCTGGCGGTGTTGTGGTCGCAAGCGGGGCGGCCCGAGCTCGGCACGATGCCGATGGGAGGGGCGGCCGGCGGGTTGGGCGCGGGGCTCGCGTTCTTCGCGCGCGCGGGACTGACGGCCGGCGCCACCTGGGTCCTCGCGCGGGTGGGATTCGACGCGGCGCTCGCCAAGGCCGACCTCGTCATCACCGCCGAAGGGGTGTTCGATCGGACGTCGTTCGTGGGCAAGGTGCCGGGCGAGGTGGTGCGCCGCGCCCAAGTGGCCCGCAAGAAGGTCGCGGTCGTCGCCGGGCGCGTCGAGGAGATGATCGGAGTGCACGCCGTGGGGGCGGAGGGGCGGATGCTGGATGCCGCGGCGCTCACCGGATTGGCCGCGCAGGTCGCGCGCGAGGCCCTGGGATTGTAACTTCCGCGTCCCTATGCCACCTGTCGATAAAACGATGGAGAAGCTCGTGTCGCTCGCCAAGCGACGCGGGTTCGTGTTTCAGTCCTCCGAGATCTACGGCGGCCTCGGCTCCGTCTGGGATTACGGGCCCTTGGGCGTCGAGCTCAAGAAGAACATCAAGGAGCGCTGGTGGCGCTCCATCGTGCACGAACGCGAGGACATCGAGGGGCTCGACGCGGCGATCCTGATGCATCCCAAGGTGTGGGAGGCGTCGGGGCACGTGGCCGGGTTCACCGATCCGCTGGTCGACTGCAAACACTGCAAGAACCGCTTCCGCGCCGACGACCCCCGCATCAAGGGGACGCCCGGCCAGCCCGACGGCCAGTGTCCCGCGTGCGGCAGCAAGGGGACGCTGACGGCGCCGCGCCAGTTCAATCTGATGTTCAAGACGTTCATGGGGCCCGTCGAGGAGCAAGCGGCGGTGGTCTATATGCGGCCCGAGACGGCGCAGGGGATCTACGTCAATTATCTCAACGTCTTGCAGTCGTCACGGCAAAAGGTCCCGTTCGGGATCGCGCAGATCGGCAAGGCGTTCCGCAACGAGATCACGCCCGGGAACTTCATTTTCCGGACGCGCGAGTTCGAGCAGATGGAGATGCAGTTTTTCGTCAAGCCCGGCAGCGAAAACGAGTGGTTCGAGCGGTGGCGCACGGAGCGCATGAAGTGGGTCGAAGGCCTCGGCGTCCGTCCCGAGAAGCTGCGTTGGCACCAGCACGGCAAGGACGAGCTGGCGCATTACGCGGCTGATGCGTACGACATCCAGTACGAGTTCCCCTTCGGGTGGCAGGAGTTCGAGGGGATCCACAACCGCACCGACTTCGACCTGAAGAACCACCAGCAGCACTCGGGGAAGAAGCTCGATTACTTGGACGCCGCCACGAACGAGCGCTTCATCCCGTACGTGGTCGAAACGTCGGCGGGGGCCGACCGGACGACGCTGGTCGTGCTGTGCGACGCGTACCGCGAGGAGGCGGTCAAGGGGGAGGATGGCACGGACAAGGAGGAGCAGCGCGTCGTCCTCAAGCTCAAGCCGTCGCTCGCGCCGCTCAAGGCCGCGGTCTTTCCGCTCGTGAACAAGGACGGGATGCCTGAGGTGGCACGCCGCATTTACGACGACCTGCGGAGCCGGCTCAACGTGTTCTACGACGACGGCGGCTCGATCGGCCGCCGCTATCGCCGTCAGGACGAGGCGGGGACGCCGTTCGGCATCACCATCGACGGGCAGACGTCGCAGGATCAGACCGTGACGGTGCGGGACCGCGACACGCTCAAGCAGATTCGCGTCGCAAGCGCGAAGCTCGTCGACTATTTGAAGGAACAGCTTGCCGGGTGAGCCGTGCGGCTCGATGATTTCCGTTCCCTCGTAACGCGTCTGCAGGGCGAGATTCCGCGGGAGTTTCAGGGCGGAGTCGTCGCGATCGAAGTGAGTCCCAAGACCGTTCCCCATCCCGTGCATGCCGACATCTACACCCTCGGCGAGTGTATCCCGCTCGAGTGGAGCGGGTCCGGCGCCGATCTCCAGTCACGCGTCGTCCTCTATCACGGATCCTTCCAGGCCCTGGCGCGCCGCGGAGATTTCGATTGGCGCGCCGAGGCGTGGGAAACGCTGACGCACGAGCTGCGGCATCACCTCGAGTGGCGGGCGAACGTGGCGGCGCTGGAGGCGTACGACTGGGCCGCGGAGGAGAACTTCAAGCGGCACGAGGGCCACCCCTTCGATCCCGTCTTCTACCGGTCGGGGGAGCGAATCGCCGGGGGCGTGTGGAAGGTGGAGGATGACGTCTTTATGGAAAGGGACGGGGGACGGGGGAAGGGGGACGGGTACGACCTGACGTGGCACGGGCGGCGCTATCGCGTGCGAGCGCGAGTTTCGACACCGGCGTTTCTGACGCTCGAGGGTTTGGAGGAGCCGCCACCTGGAGATGCGGTACTGGTCGTGCCGCGCAAAGCGACGCTGCTCAACTTCTGGCGACGGCGGGCGGTGGCGCAGGCCGTAGTGCAGGTCGAAAGGAGAGCCGAGGGCTAGCTAGCGGGTTTCGAGGCTCGCTGGTAGTCTGAGGACCATGACCAACCCACCTGCTGCTGCGGTTCCGGCCGGCGTGAGGATCGCCTCCACCCTCTGCTGGGTCGTGGGGGCCGTCACGATTCTCGTAACCCTCGCCATCGGCATCCCGGCCCTCTCCTCCGGTGGTGGTCTCCTCTTCGTCAGCGTCAACCTCGTCGCCGGAGCGGCGGTGTGTGTCGCGGCGGTGCTGATTCGGCGACAGCAGCGCCTCGGCGTGCTCGTGATGCTGCTCGCCTGGGCGTTGCCGACGATCGTCAGCGTCCTCAATCATCAGTCGCCGCGCGGATCGCTGCTTTTGCTTGTGGCGCTGCTATTCGCCGGGGCCAACTGGAAGCACTTCCGGTGACCCTGCGAAATCGACATGGCGCTTAAGCCGCGGCTGTGGGAGCCGATCGCCTGGGTGGTGACCGGCATCAACATCGTCGGCGCGTGGTTCGCGGCCGGTGCGGCGGAGCCCTTGCACGCGGCGTCGCACGCGGCGCTCGCCGCCGTGTTCGCCCTCTGGGCCCAACGGCTGAGGCGTCAGAGCAGGCAATCCACCTTTGACACCTCCACGGTGGAGAGGCTGGGCGACCTCGAAGCGCGACTCGCCCAGCTCGACAACCTGCCCAATCTCGAAGCTCGGCTCGCCGAGATGGAGGAGCGGTTGGACTTCACCGAGCGGGCGTTGATCGACGTCCGCGCGCGTGCGCAACTTCCACGCAAAGAGTGACAGCCGTTTTGGAGTGACCACCGTGAAGGGAGAGGGGGAGCGATGGTACACGTGAGTTACCTGCCCGTCGTCGTGGCGGCCGTGGCCGCGTTCGTGCTGGGGTGGCTCTGGTACAGTCCCCTGCTGTTCTTCAAGCCCTGGATGCGGCTGCGCGGCCTGGACCCCGTCGCCGCGATGGCCGGCGCGAAGATGCCCGCGGGCAAGCTGGTCATCGAGCTGGTGCGGTGCCTCGTCCTCGCTTGTGTGATCGCGTGGTTCATGGCGCTCACCGGCGTCAGCAGCTGGCTGGTCGCTGTCCACTTCGGCCTGGTCTTGTGGATCGGGTTCCCAGTCATCCTCCTCACCGGATCGGTGCTCTGGGAGAACGTCCCCTGGAAGGTGGCCGCGATCCATGCCGGTGACTGGCTCGTGAAGCTGTTGGTCATCCCCACCATCCTCAGTCTGTGGCATTGAAGGTAAGAATCGGGATCATCGGCTCGCGCTTTCAGGCGGATTGCATCGCGGGGGCCGTGAAAGCGATCCCGGAGGAAGGCGAGGTTGTCGCAGTGGCCTCGCCGACCAAGACACACGCCGCGGACTTTGCGAAGCGGCACGGCGTCCCGCGCGCGTATACCGACTACCACGAGCTGCTGCGCGACCCCGACGTCGAGATGGTGTCGATCACGGCCCCCAATCGCCTGCACGCGCGGATCACGATCGACGCCGCCAAGGCGGGCAAGCATGTCGTGTGCGAGAAACCGTTGTGCCTGACGCTGGAGGAGGCCGACGCGATGATCGACGCGTGCCGCAAGGCAGGCGTGCTGCTCCTGTACGGCGAAGAGCTGTTCTTCGCGCCCAAGTACGTGAAGGCCAAGCAGCTCGCCGACGAAGGGGCCTTCGGTCGCGTGCACCTGGTGAAGCAGGGCGAGAAGCATTCGGGTCCACACTCGGACTGGTTCTGGGACGTGGAGCAATCGGGCGGCGGCGCGGTCATGGACTTGGGGTGCCACGGGATCGCGTTCTGCTGGTGGTTCCTCGGCAAGCCGAAGATCACGAGCGTCTATGCACAGATGGCGACGCAAGTGCACCACGCGCGCACGCAAGGCGACGACGAAGCGGTCACGATCATCGAGTTCGAGACCGGCGCCGTCGGCATGGTCGAGAGCAGCTGGAACCGGCCCGGCGGCATGGACGACTGCATCGAGGTGCTCGGCGACAAGGGGCAGACGTATGCCGACCTGCTCATGGGCAACGCGCTCCCGACGTATTCCGAGGTGGGCTTCGGCTACGCCGTCGAAAAAGCGGCGACGACCAAAGGGTGGACGTATCCGGTGTACGAGGAGCCATGGAACTACGGCTTCCCTCAGGAGATGCGGCACTTCGCACGCTGCGTGCGCGGCAAGGAAACGCCGATTGCCGACGGCGAGACCGGACGCGTGGTGCAGGAAGTGTTGTACGCCGCGTACGCGTCCGCGGGACTGGGCCGGAAGATCATGCTGCCGTTTCGTCCGAAGGGGATTGCGAAGCCGATCGACCTGTGGAAGAAGCCGGGGATGGTGTGAGGTAGAGGCGTCTCATTCAGGAGGTCTATATGAACGCATTCCCGCTGACCACGACGGGTGTCGCGGTGGTATTGGGAGTCTCGTTTGTCGCCATCGCCACAACGGGATCGCTGCCGGGCCGCACGGCGGGCGAACCGCAGTCCGCCCAGTGTGCCGTACGCCTCGCCACCTTCGACACACTCGATTTTGACGTATTCAGCAACCAGAAGTGGAACCGATTGTCTGAGAGTCACGCCAATGACATCGTCGTGACGTGGCCTGATGGGCACGAGACCAACGGGATCACCCGGCACATCGACGATCTCAAAGGCATGTTCGTCTACGCCCCCAACACCAACATTGCAGCGCACCCCATCCGAGTCTGCTCGGGTGACTATACTGCCGTCACCGGGGTCATGACCGGAACATTCTCGCGCCCAATGCCGACGCCAGACGGCAAAACGATCCCGCCCACGGGCAAATCGTTCCGGCTCACCATGGCGACCATCGGCCATTGGAGGGGTGGCACGATGGATCACGAGTGGCTCTTCTGGGACAATCACGAGTTCATGCGACAGATCGGCCTAGTCCAATGACCATCATCTAGATAATGAACGCCGCATCGGAGCCCTACCACGAGCCGCTGCGCGTCACCCTGGTCCGGACGGTTCTGCTCGGGCTGGTGGTCGGGCTGGTCGTCGCGCACCTCCAAGGTCGCCCCGCGTCCTGGCCCCAATGGACCGCGTTCGCGTTGTGGTTCACATTCGGCGGCCACTGGGTGGAGCTCTTCTTCCTCAATTGGCTGCGCCCGCGCCTTGCCTCGGCGCGGTGGGCCCAGATCACCGGCCGCCTGCTCACGTGGCTCGTTGGTGGGACCTTGTTAATGGCGGGCGCCCGAATCACTGTATGGTCGCTCCCGCCTTGGTGGCTCGGCGGCCCCATTTTCCTTGGCCTCGAGCTCTTCGTGCACGCGCTGCCTCAACTCCGCGGCCAGCCGAGCTTCTACAACGGACTCCGATGAGGGCAATCTGGTTGCGCGCCGTCGCCCGAGGCGCTGTCGTGGTTGGGGCCACGGGCTCGCTCGGCTTCATGCTCCGTGCCGGTCGCAGCACACCCCGTCTGCTGCTCGTGGGTTTCGTCTTCTGGGTGTTGTCGCCCTTCGTGGTTCTCGCTTGGGCTGACATGAAGTCACAGCGTTGGCCGGCTCTGACGCGAACGACGCTCTATGGCGTGACGATCGTCATCACCCTGGGCTCACTGGCCGTCTACGGAAAACTCGTGTCGCCGCCCGCCGGGGCGCCAAACGCGTTCGCGTTCGTCGCCGTTCCCCCGGCGTCGTGGCTGCTCGCGACGATCGTCGTTGCGACAGCCGGGCTCATCTCACGCAGGACACCCCCATGAACGCCAGCTGGGAGCGGGGGGAATCTAGATGACTCGTGTGTGGGGAACGGTGTACGTCCTCGCGTCGCTCGGCTGCGCTTCCAACGCACCGTCCGCCCTGCCCACGTCAGAGACGTGGGTCCAGGTGTGGAGCGACGAATTCGATGGAGCGGCGGGCGCATCCATCGATACGACGAAGTGGCGCTACGACACGGCGGACGGGTGCGCTGGGGGGAACTGCGGCTGGGGCAACAACGAGAAGGAATACTACTCGACCGCGCCCGAGAACATTTCGCTCAATGGACGGGGGCAACTGCTCATCGTTGCCCGTCCCGTTCCCGCCGGCGCCGGCCTGAGGTGCTACTACGGGCCGTGCCGCTACACGTCGGCGAAGATCACGACCCGCGGCAAGATGGAGGTCGCGCCGGGCCGTGTCACGGCGCGCATCAAGCTGGCCCCGGGGCAGGGGCTCTGGCCCGCGTTTTGGCTCCTGGGGAGGAACATCTCAACGGTGGGGTGGCCGGCGAGCGGCGAGCTCGACATCATGGAGAACCGGGGCAGCGCGCCCGCCATCACCAGCTCGGCGATCCACGGCCCCGGGTACTCGGGGAACACGCCGTTCGTGCATGCCCGCCCACTCCAGGTTGGCACGTTTACCGATTCCTTCCATACGTTCGCTGTCGAATGGGACTCGCTCACCATACGGTTCTTCGTCGACGATACGGTCCACTACGTCGTCAGGCGTGGCGACGTCGCGCACTACGGCAACTGGGTCTTCGACCAGCCGTTCTTCGTGATCTTGAATCTGGCCGTCGGGGGGAATTTCGACGGCGATCCGGCATCGGATGCGATCTTCCCGGCGACGATGCTCGTCGACTACGTGCGGGTCTATCGGCCCGGGCCGGCGCGCGTACATTAGGCCCCATGGAGCGACGTGCATTTGTTCACACGCTGGGCGCAGCCGCGGCCGGCGGATTGGTCGCGCCGGGCCGTTGGGGATTGGCGGGGGGGGGGAGAGGCGGATCGGCGAAGCGGCTGGAGCGCATCGGGCTGGAGCTGTACTCGGTGCGACACGCGATGGCGCGGGATCCCGAGCGCACCCTGGCCGCGGTTCGCGCCATCGGCTTCACCGACGTTGAGTTGCTGTGGTCCTTCAATAACTTTGGCCGTACCCCCGCACAAGTCGCCGCCACGCTCAAGAACGAAGGACTGCGCGCGCCCTCGGCGCACATGTCCGCCGACACGATTTTCGTCGGGTGGGAGCGCAGCCTCGACATCGCCAAGCAGCTCGGCCACGAGTACTTGATCGTACCCGACTTCGAGGACTGGACCAAGCGCACGATCGACGACTGGCTCGAGTGGGCCGACCGGTTCAACGCCGCGGGCGCGGTGGCGCGTCGAGCGGGCATCTGGCTCGCCTTCCACAACGAGTCGTACCACCAGAAGCCGATCGACGGCAAAGTGCCGTTTGACGTATTCATCGGCCGCCTCGATCCGTCGGTCACCCGGCTCCAGCTCGACGTCGGTAACATGATGGTGGGGGGCGGCGATCCGATGCAGTACCTGCAGAAGTATCCGGATCGCTTCTGGAGTTTTCATCTCAAGGACACCGTCGCCGATCGCTCGGGCGACACCCGGCTCGGCGCCGGCATCTTCGACTTCAAGGGCTTCCTCGCAGCCGTCCCCGCGCTGAGCGGCAAACCCTGCTACGTCGAGGACGAGAATGCGGCGGACGAACTGGCCGCCGCCCGCACCGACTATCAATACCTGCAAGGACTGGACTTCTGAGCTCCCGAGTCCTCGGCCTCATCGCCATGGCCGCACTCGGCATCCCAGCCCCGCCCTCGCCTGCGCAGGACCGGCCCCGTCCCGAGCTGCTGATCCGCATCGACGACATCGGCATGAACCACTCGGTGAACCTCGCGCTGGCGCAGCTCGCCGAGACCAAGATTCCGTTGTCCGCGTCGGTGATGTTTGCGTGTCCGTGGTATCAGGAGGCGGTGGACATCCTGCGCCAGAATCCCCAGATCTCCGTCGGGGTGCACCTCGTCCTCAATTCGGAGTGGAAGTACTACCGCTGGGGGCCGGTGCTCGGGAAGGAGGCGGTGCCGTCGCTCGTGGACAGCGTCGGGTACTTCTTCCCATCGTCCGAGGAGTTCCTGGCGCACGCCTATGACCTGGGCGAGGTGGAGCGCGAGCTGTCGGCGCAGGTCGAGCGCGCGCTGCGGTCCGGCGTGAAGATCGAATACGTCGACTACCACATGGGCACGGCCTCGTCGACGCCGCAGCTGCTGGCCGTGGTGGAGCGCATCGCCGCCAAGTATCACCTCGGCATGTCGCACTATTTCGGCGAGGACTATCACAGCATGTTCGACGTGCCGATCGCGCAGAAGCAGACCGCGTTTCGCGCCTACGTCGACAGTCTGAGGCCGGGCCCGGTCAACCTGGTCGTGATCCACGTCGCGCAGGCAACCCCGGAGATTCGCGTCCTGGTCGACATGAACAACGCGACCCAGAACACCGCAACCGGAGAGCCCCAGATGGCCCTGCATCGCCAGGCGGAGCTCGACATGCTGCTCCAGTTCGCGCGCGGCCCCGCCGCAAACAAGGTCGCGCTGGTCAACTACGCCGGCCTGATCACCCGGCTGGGACTCGCGAGCATGAAGCGTCCGGCGGCGGAGCAATGACCGTCCTCAAGGTGGCTCCCACGCAGGAGCGCGAGGTCGACCTGTCCCGGACTTACGATGCCGTGGTGGTGGGTTCGGGCGCCGCCGGCGGCATGGCCGCGCACGTCCTCACGTCGCAGGGCATGCAGGTGCTGATGCTCGAGGCGGGGAAGAAGATCGACATCAATCAGGAACTGCGCTCGATGGAGTGGCCCTACGATCACCCGCGGCGCGGCGAATTCCCGCCCGGCAACCACGCCATCCGGTTCAACGAGTACACCGTCAGACAACCGCCGTACGCCAAGGGCTCTGCCTTCAAACATGTGTTTTCCTACGTCGGCGGGTGGGGCGGCTCGGACTACGTCAAGAACATTCTGGTAGACGAGAAGGATCATCCGTACACCGGGACCCGCTACGCGTGGGTGCGCGCGCGGCTGCTCGGCGGCAAGACGAACATCTGGGGCCGGCTGGCGCTGCGGCTCTCCGACTACGACTTCAAGGGCAAGACCCACGACGGCTACGGCGAAGACTGGCCCATTTCGTACGCCGATATCGAACCCTACTACGACAAAGTCGACACCTACCTCGGCATCTCCGGCTACAAAGAGAACCTGCGGCATCTGCCCGACAGCTTGTTTCAGCGACCCAACAAGCTCACGGGCGCCGAGGTGATGTTGCGCAAGAGCCTCGCGGGGATGGGACGCGTGTTGACGCCTTATCGCGCCGGCGTCACCACCGACGGCGTCAAGAACAAGTACCGCAGCAAGTGTTTCGGGCGCGGCGCGTGCGGCCGGCGTCCGGGCGGGTGCGACATCCACGCCGCGTTCGATTCACCGACGGGGCTCATCTACCCCGCGATGGACACGGGCAACCTGACGCTGCGTACCAACTCGATCGCGCACGAAGTCCTGGTCGATCCCAACACGGGCCGGGCGCGCGGGGTCTCGTTTATCGACAGCCAGAATCACCGCACCTACGAAGCCAAGGCCAAGGTCGTCATCCTGGCCGCCTCCACCCTCGAAAGCGCCCGGTTGTTGCTCCTGTCGAAGTCTCGGCAACATCCCAACGGCATCGGCAACTCGAGCGGCCACGTCGGCCACAACTTCTGCGAGCACGTCATGGGGCCGGGCGTGACGGGCATGGTGAAGGATCAGGTGGGCAGGCCGCCCACGCTGGATGACGGCAAGCCGGGCGGGTTCTATGTGCCGCGCTTCCGCAACCTCGAGGACAAGCAACCGGGCTTCATCCGCGGCTACGGATTCGAGGGCGGCAGCGGGTTCTCGATCTTCCCCGACGGCGCCTGGGACACACCGGGGTTCGGAGGTCAGTTCAAGAAATCGGTGCGCGAGCACGCGGGCGCCTTCATTAGTATGGGCGGCTTCGGCGAAGTGCTGGCCCGCTACGAGAATTACATGGACCTGGACCCCGACACGAAGGACCGCTGGGACATTCCGGTGCTGCGCTTCCACTACCAGTTCGGCGACAACGAAAAGAAGATGTGCGAGGACATGGCGGCGGCCGGGCGCGAAATGTTCGAGCACGCGGGGATCGAGGTCGTCGGTGTGGACAAGAACATTCTCACCGAAGGCTGGTCCATTCACGAGCTGGGTACGGCGCGCATGGGGACCGATCCCAAAAGGTCGGTGCTGAATCAGTTCCAGCAGTCGCACGACGTGCGCAATCTGTTCGTCGTAGATGGCTCCAGCCACGTCAACGCGTCGTGCCAGAATCCCACCTGGACGATCATGGCGCTGGCGTGGCGCTCGTGCGAGCATCTCGCCGACGAGTTCAAGCGGGGGAACCTATGAAGAAGCTCACGCGACGCGAAATGATCCAGGCGACGGCGGCGGGCGCGGCGGCGGCGGCGGCCATGGCGCTGCCGTTGGGGAAGATCGCGGCTGCCCAGACGGGCAAGTTCTTCACGCCGGCGGAATTCGCGGTCGTGGACGAGCTGAGCGACATGATCATCCCGACCGACGAGCGCTCGGGCGGCGCGCGCGCCGCGGCGGTGGCGGCGTACATCGATGCGCGCCTTGCCGAATCGTTCGAGCCCGAGCCGCCGGCGCGCTGGCGCGCGGGCCTGAAGGCGGTGGAGGACCTGTCGCACGAGCTCAATGGCAAGGCGTTCATGGACTCGACGCCCGACCAGCGGTTGGCGGTCCTCACGAAGATGGCCGCGGGGGAGTCCGACCCGAAGACGCCGGCCGAGCAGTTCTTCAGAGAGATCAAGGGCTCGACGATCCGTGCCTATTACACGTCCAAGATCGGGATCCACGACGACCAGCAGTACAAGGGGAACGTCTACCAGACGGGCGAGTTCGCGGGTTTCGATCCGGCGTAGCATATTGGCCATGAGCACGGGGGGAGAAGCGATGAGGGATGCTGGCGCTCAACGGGAGCCCATCACGGACCTGCGCGTAGTTTCGGCACGCACCGCCTGGAACGGTGTGGGCCATGGCCTGTTCGTCCCGTCCGAGTGGCGCTCGCTGGCGGCGGCCCTCGGCCTGTCGCCGCGCGAGTGCGGCATCGTCCGCGCTGTGTTCGATGGCGCGTCGGAGAAGGACACGGCCGGCGATCTGGGTCTCTCTCCTCACACCGTCCACACCTACCTCTGGCGCATCTACCGCAAACTGCACGTGCAGAGTCGTGAAGAGTTGTTGGTCCGCGTGTTCGCGGAGTTCCGATCGCTCTCCAAACGCACGACCCGCGGTCGGAAAGCGTAGCGCGAGCGCCGCGTCAGCCCCTCGATGTCGGCTGAACAGGTGACCCGGAGTGGGGGTCTTGTCGTGCCATATGGTAGGGCTATGGTTTGCCTTCGGTTACAGCAGTGACAGTGACAGCCGTGACATTGGTGGAGCAGTTTCACGCGACGACCCGAACGGGCGCCGGAGGGTTCCTATGCTAAACGTGCTACAGCGTAGCGGAGTCTTTCGTACAGTGGGGATGAGCCTACTGTTCGTACTGGCCGTGTGCGGCACCGCCTGGACGCAGGAGGCGCAAGTCACGGGCAAAGTCACCTCGTCGACCGGTGAACCGCTCGCCGGCGTCACCGTCGCGGTGCGCGGGTCCGACAGCCGCACCACGACCGACGCGAATGGGCGATACACGCTGAGCGCGCCGGCCGATGGAGTGCTGCTGTACGCGCTCATCGGCTACAAGGGCGCCGCGCGCACGATCGCGGGACGTGCGACGATCGACGTCGGGTTGGAGCCCGCAGTCGCGGTGCTCGATCCGGTGATCGTAACCGGGTACACCACGCAGAAGCGAGGCGACGTCACGGGGGCGGCGTCCAGCGCCAACGTCGAGTCGATGAGCCATCAGACCTCGACCAGCGCGCTGCAGAGCCTGGATGGCCGCGTGCCGGGCGTGCAGGTCGAGAACAGCGGCTCTCCCGGTTCCCGCACCACGGTGCGGATCCGCGGCGTCAGCTCGTTCCAGAATAACGATCCGCTGTACGTGGTGGACGGGACGCCGGTGCAGGACACGTACCTCAACTGGCTGAACCCGAGCGAGATCGCATCCATCACGGTGCTGAAGGATGCGTCCGCCGCGTCGATCTACGGCTCGCGCGCCAGCAACGGCGTCGTCATCATCGAGACGAAGCGCGGCCGGCCCGGACAGCGCAACGTCACGTTGGACGTGAGAACGGGCTTCGCCGATCCGGTCAAGGGCTACGACAATATCCTGATCCAGAACTCGCTCGACTACTTCCAGGTGATGAAGACGGCCGTGTCGAACGCCGGATTGGCGGTCCCGAGGAACATCTACGGCGATCCCAATAGTCCGTCGGTCCCGGCCTACATCTGGCCCAACAACGGTTCGGATCAGAGCTGCACCCTGAGCGCCCCCACCTGCGCCGGCCTGCGGGTGGATTCGGCTTCGTACGCCGTCACCGCCGACGGCACTCGTCTGATCATGCCGGGCAGCCCCGGAACGAACTGGTGGAAGGCGGTCTTCGGCAAGGGCCAGTTCCGCGACGCCAACCTGGCCGTCTCAGGAGGCGGGGAAGACAACGCCTATCACGTGTCGTTCAATTACCTCGATCAGGAAGGGACCGCGGCGTTCACCCGGCTGCAGCGCGGCGGCGTCCGCGTCAACACCTCGTTCCACGTGAACAAGGCCCAGGTCGGGGAGAACATCACGGTGTCGCGCGAGCGGCACTACGGCGGGCTCGATGACAACGGCCTGGGCGAGAACAACATCGTCGGCAAGAACATCTTCCAGCAGCCGGTGGTGCCGATCTACGACATCCGGGGAAACTTCGCCTCCGGCAAGGCCCTCGGTCTCTCCAACCTGACCAATCCGCTCAAGATCGCGCAATCGGGACAGTTCAACATCAACACCAACGACCGCATCTTCGGGAACGTGTTCGGCAGTCTCGACGCCGGTCACTCCGTGACCCTGAACTCGCGGCTCGGGTTCAACGCGAGGGAAGAGAGTTTCCATGGGTTCACGGCGACCACCCCCGAGAACTCCGAGGTGACCGCCGTCAACGGCATCAACGAAAACTACACCCTGTTCACGGAATGGACGTGGAGTAACACGCTGAACTTCACGCGCGCCATGAAGCAGCACAACCTGACCGTGCTCCTGGGGCAGGAAGCGAGCGAGGGCATCCGCCGGTTCGAGACCGGCAGCTGCACGGGCCTCCTCAACACGGGCATCGACTCGCGCTACATCCAGGATGCGCTGTGCGACCCGACCACCAAGGACGTCGGCAGCTCGGGCGAGAAGAGCGCGCTGTTGTCGTTCTTCGGCAAGGCCGACTACAACTACGGGGAGCGCTACTACCTCAGCCTCACGATGCGCCGAGACGGCTCGTCGCGCTTGGGGCCGTCGCACCGCTGGGGCACGTTCCCGGCGATCGGGCTGGGGTGGAGACTGTCGCGCGAGTCGTTCCTGGCGCGCAACACGTTCTTCTCGAACATGATGCTGCGGTTCGGGTGGGGGGTCACGGGCAATCAGCAGATTCCTTCCGGGCGCATCGTCAGTCAGTTCGGCGGCGACCGGGGCGACACGTTCTACGACATCTCCGGCGACGGCAGTAGCATCCGGCCGGGCTTCAAGACCACGAAAATCGGGAATCCCGATCTGAAGTGGGAAGAGAACCGGTCCGTGAACGTAGGCCTGGACCTCGAGTTCCTCGAAGGCCGCGGGACCTTCACCGCCGACGTGTATCAGCGCAACACCAACAATCTGTTGTTCGATCCGCGGCAGCCGGCCACGGCGAGCTCCGCCGATCCCGCGATCGTCAACATCGGGAAGATGACGAACAACGGCTTCGACTTCTCCGTCGGCTACCGCGGCAACTTCGGCGCGGCGACGCAGTGGAGCGTGAACCTCAACGGCAGCCATTACAAGAACAAGATCGTCAGGATCGATGGCGTGGCGACCTTCTTCCAGGGGCCCGGTATCATCCGCGACCAGAATCCCGTCATCAACCAGCTCGGCGCCCCGATCGGGTCGTTCTATGGTCTGGTGGCCGACGGGTACTACCGGGATTCGGCGGACGCGGCACCGTTCTTCGCCGACGGCGCGCGCCCCGGCCGCATCAAGTTCCGGGATTTGAACGGCGACGGCCAGATCACCGGCGCCGACCGGGCGATCATCGGCAGCCCCCATCCCGACTTCACCGCGGGACTGGACCTGGCGGTGCGCCACGGCTCGTGGGACTTCAGCGCCACGGTGTTCGGGACGTTCGGGAACGACATCTTCAACGTGCAGAAGTACTGGGACGTGTTCCGGTATTTCGATACCAACGTGCGGGCCGATCGCCTGACCGATTCCTGGACGCCGACGAACCAGAACGCCAAGTATCCCAAGCTGGACGCGGGCGATACGTTCAGCCGCCAGTTCAGCAGTTATTGGGTCGAGAACGGCTCGTACGTCCGGCTGCGCGCTCTGCAGGTGGGCTATAGCCTGCCACCCGCCATGATCCGCTGGATCCCAGCGGCGCGCGTATACCTGCAGGCGGAAAACCTGTTCACCATCACCGGGTATTCGGGGCTCGATCCCTCCCTGCCGGCCGCGAGCGTCTTCGGCGCCGCCGGCGACATTCGGGATCAGTTCCGCGGTGTCGACCAGGGTTCGTATCCCAGCAACCGTATGATCACGATCGGCATTTCGACCTCGTTCTAGCGACTCGTCTTCAAGGACGAAAGAGGATGAACATGAGAAACTGGAACCGACTGCTGTACGCAATGGCGAGCGTGATCGCCGCTGCCGGGATCACGTACGCCTGTAAGGGTTTCCTCGACACGCCCGCCCAAGGAACCGTGGACGAGCAGACGCTGGCGACGCGCACCGGCGTCGAAGGCACCCTCGTCGCCGCCTACCGGTCGCTGGACTGCAGCAGCAGCTCCGCCGGTTCGTGGGGATGCGCGGCGAGCAACTGGGTGTGGGGCAGCGTCACGAGCGATGATTCCTACAAGGGATCGAACCTCGGCGACCAGCAGCCCATCAACGACATCGAGGAATTCTACTGGTCCCTGGGGACCGCCGACGATTACCTGAACCAAAAGTGGAGCCAGGCCTACGAGGGCGTCTCGCGCGCCAACGCCACGCTCCGCCTGCTGGAGAAGGTGCGTGCGCAGTCGCCGCTCGAGATCGACAGCCTGAATGCGGCCGGCATCCGGGGCGAAGCGCTCTTCCTCCGGGCGCACTACCACTTCGAGGCGTACCGGATGTGGGGCAAGGTGCCGTATTACTTCGAGAACGACGCCGACTTCCGGAAGCCGAACGATCTCACGCCCGATTCGGTTGCGGGCCTCGTCCTCGCCGACCTCGATACCGCGATCAAGTACCTGCCGGTGTCGCCGCGGGGCGGGGACAAGGGCCGTGCGACCAAGTGGGCCGCCAAGGCCTACAAGGGCCGGGTGCAGGTCTATCGCGGCGACTTTGCCGGCGCGATAACGACCTTGACGGAAGTGAGGAACACCGGTCCGTACGCCCTGGAAACGAGCTTCGATCACGTCTGGACCGGCCGTCCGGCATACCGGAACGGCCCGGAGACGATCCTCGTCTTTGAGGCCTCAGCCAGGGACGGGGAGCCCGGCGGCTGGAACTCGAACTGGGGTGAGCGGCTGAATTTCCCGCACTCGGGCAGCCACTTCGGTTGCTGCGGCTTCCACCAGCCCTCCTTCAACCTGGTCAACTTCTACCAGGTCGACGCGAGCGGCTTGCCGTTGGCGCTGGCGGGCTCCGCTTGGAACTCACCGGTTCCCGACTCGAATTTCGCTGGCGGCATCCTGCGGCCGGTCGATCCGCGGCTCGACTGGACCGTCGGCCGGGATAAGGTGCCCTACAAGGATTGGGGGCTCCACAACCGGGGGTGGATCCGGGACGCGTCGTACAGCGGTCCGTACAGCCCGAAGAAGAACATGCATGAGGCGGAGGACACGGCCACCGCCGAAAACAACGTGGGGTGGCAGGCGACGCAGACGAACAACGTCCCCATGCACATCTTCCGCTACGCCGACATGCTGCTGCTCCTCGCCGAAGCGGAGGTCGAGGCTGGCGGCGCGGCGGGACTGGTGACGGCCCACGATATCGTCAATGAGATCCGCGCGCGGGCCGGTCAGACGGCGCAGGGGTGCGGCACGGCGGATACCGCGTTGACCAATGTGTACCCGGGGTGCACCGACACATTGCCCTCACCTTCGCCTTGGGCCGGCATGGCCGTCCCAATGGATGCCGCGAGTCCGACGCTCGACACCCTGACGACTCCCTGGGCCAGGTACCGCATCGGCCTGTACCCGGCGTTCGCGTCGCAGGCCGCCGCGCGCCAAGCGGTGCGGTATGAGCGCCGGCTCGAATTGGCGATGGAAGGCCAGCGGTTCTTCGACCTGCGCCGCTGGGGGGACGCGGATACCGTGATCGCCAACTACGTCAACTCCGAAAAGGTCCGGATCCCGTATCTCGCGCAAGCGGCCGCCTACGGGCCGCGGAATCGGTACTATCCAATTCCGACGGTGCAGATCGAATTGAGCAAGGTCGGCACCGCGTTGCGGCTTGTGCAGAATCCGGGGTGGTAGGCCTCACCCCGGCTAACGCCGCTTGATTGTAAACGCCTGCAGGGAATCGCCGCTATTCGCAATGAGTACGGCTTTCCCTGCAGGCGTTTGCATTAGGGCCAGCCCCGCCACGCCGCGCGGCGCGAGGAACCCGCTTGCGGCCGGCGGGACCGGCGTGAAATGCCCCCGGCCATCCCCCTTCAGCCACAAGCCGTTGCCGGCGTCGGCCGGGGGTGTGTTCGGCTCCGTGTTGTCCATGTTGCCCGCCACGATCAGGTCGAGATTCCCATCCCCGTCCACATCGTGGGCGATGATCCCGCGGATCGGCGCGAGCTGCGCCAGATTGGGCAACGGCACTGACGTGAACCTCCCATTGCCGTTGTTCTGCAGGTAGAGGCTGGCAAACGTATCCGTCTGATAATGGAGGGCGCGCCGTAATTGGGCGGCCCCGAAGAGCTGCACCATCGAAGCCGTGGCGAACGCCGCGTAGGTCGGGAAGCGTAGCGCCACCGGATAGATGGTCGGACCCAGCTTGGCCCGACCGAACACGGGATACTCGGTGCCGCCGATTTCCTCCGTGAGGACGATGTCGCTCGCCTGCGTGCCGCTGAAATCACCGGCATAGACCCCGAACCGCCCCCCGGGCGACGTCGTGTACGCGAAGTTCAATCCCACATTGCCCGCCACGAGATCGGGATGGCCGTCGTGGTTGAAATCTGCGGCGCCGAGACTGAACCACCAGCCGCGGGTGGAATCGAGACCCATCGCCGACGTGACGTTGCGGAAGCGAGCGCCCTCGTTCCGGAACACCTGGAGCGGCATCCATTCGCCGGCCGTGACCAGGTCCAAGCGGCCGTCGCCGTCGACATCCATCCACAGCGCCGCGGTAATCATGCCACTCGGCTGGCTCAGCTCGGGGGCCACCTCCGCCGTGACATCGGTGAAATGGCCCCCGTCGTTGCGTAACAGGTAGCTGCGCGTCGGGTACGGGTAGTTCCTCGGCGTGAGCCGCCCGCCCACGAACAGATCGAGCCGGCCGTCGCCGGTAAAGTCCCCGGCCGCGACGCTCGCTGTGCAGGTCGGCATCGCCGGCAACGCCTGGGTGTCTCTCGCGAACCTGCCGCCGCCCTGGTTGATGTAGAGGCGGTCCTGCAGCAACCGCGACACCGGCGCGAGCCGATAGCCGCAGCTCGCCACATACAGGTCCGGCCGGCCGTCGCCGTTGGCGTCGAAGAACAGGGCTCCCCAGTCCTCGTACGCATCGTCCGCCACCCAGGGCTGACCTTGGACCGATTCGGCGAAGCTGCCGTCCTTGCGTTGCAGGAACAGCTTGCCCGGGACCCCCGCTGAGCCGCCGATGAAGACATCGTCGAGACCGTCGCCGTTCACGTCAGCGACGGCGACGGGAGGCCCCTGCCGGGAAGGCTCGTACGGCAGCAACGGCTGCACTTCGTAATCGACGAACGAACCTTGGGGCTGGGCATAATGCAAGGAGTGCAAAGGTTGAAACGGCAGGTGTCTGGTGTCAGGTGTCAGGTGCTGACGCACGACAGCAGACCCCTGCTTCACGGTCACCATCCGATCCACGTCCAGATCCGTCAGCACCTGTGAGCGCCCATCCGGCCAGATCACTTCCAGGCTGTCCACTCGCCGGGCGTGACCGAGCCCGAAGTGCTCGGGGCCTTCCATCGTGGACAGGTAGCCGCGGTACGGGGAATGGTACAGGTACTGCTTCTGGCCTCCGGCCGTGAGGGTCAGCGACGTGCCGATGCCGCGCCGGTTGGGAGACTCGCCCTCGAGCTTTACTTGCAGATAGTGTGCGCTGTCGTCTTTGGCTCGGACCCCCTCGTAGATCGACGCGGGCGCGTCGTTATTGTTGACCACGAGGTCGAGGCGGCCGTCGTTGTTCAGATCGGCGTAGGCCGCGCCGTACGAAAAGCCCGGCCCGTCCATGCCCCAGGCCTTGGTCTTGTCGGTGAAGGTGAGGTCACCGTTGTTCCGGAAGAGGTAGTTGGACATCCGGTAAGTGCGCAGCTCCTTCAGCAGGCTCAGCGCGCGCTGATGGTTCCCCGCCTGGCGTGCCCCAAAGACGGCCATCTGGTAATCGAGATCATTGGGCGCCTTGGGATAGCCGTTGGTGACGAAGATGTCCTTGGATCCATCATTGTCGAAATCGGCAAAGAGGGCACTCCAGCTCCAGTCCGTGGCCGCGACGCCCGCCAGGCCGGCGATATCGCTGAACATGACGTCACCGGTCTGCGTGACGCCGTTGCTCAGCTGCAGCGAGTTGGCGTCGTAATCGTCGCGAAATCCCCGGCGACGCAGCTCCATCTGACCGCCGTAGGTGAGGTACCCGCTCATCCGTTTGCGCTGATCCAGGGCGGCGGGGAGCATATCCACCTGCACGATGTCGGGCCAGCCGTCGTTGTTGAAATCGGCGATGTCGGCGCCCATGCCCGCAAAGCTCGCGTGCTTTATCCACGCGCCGGACTTGTCGGTAAACGTCCCGTCCCCGTTGTTGATGTAGAGGACGTCATTGGGCGCGACGTCGTTGGAGACGTAGATATCGGGTCGCCCATCGCGGTTGACGTCGGCCACGACCACGCCGAGTCCGTACCCGATCTGCCGCAGAATGCCCGCTTGCTGCGACACGTCGGTAAAGGTCCCATCGCCGTTGTTGCGATACAGCTTGTTCCAGCCGGCGGGGCTCTCACTGCGAACGCCGAGGGGGTGCGTGTCCGCCGCGCCGCGCGCAAAGTCCTTGGGCGAATTGTTGAGCAGGAAGAGATCGAGGTCCCCGTCGCCATCGTAATCGAGGAAGGCGGCGTTGGTGGCGAAGCCGGTGTCGGCGATGCCGTAGCGTGCCGCCGCCTCGGTGAACGTGTGATTGCCGTTGTTGATGAAGAGCAGGTTGGCGCGATCTTTCCCATTGGACCCCTCGGGCCCCGAGACGCAGACGTAGATATCCAGCAACCCGTCGTCATTGATGTCGACCAGCGCCACGCCCGTGGCCCAACGGCTCGTCGTGACCCCAGCCGCCTTCGTGATGTCCTCGAACCGCATGTCTCCCTTGTTCAGGTAGAGGCGGCTCGAGACCATGTTGCCGGTGAAGAACAAGTCTGGTAGTCCGTCGTTATCGATGTCCCCGACGGCGACGCCCGCGCCGTTGTAGATGTAGACGTCGGTCTGAACGTTCACCGAGTCGGTGGTGGTGATCGTGTTGGCGAACGTGACGCCGGTGTGGTTCGGCGACAGACGCTTGAAGACTGTCGTGTCGCGACCGCACGCCAGAGATAAAACCAGCACGAACGCAGCGAGTCGCTTCACGGGCGCGTGGTCCGCGTGTTGTATCGCTCGACGTAGCGGCGATGCGCCGCATCGTCGGGGTAGCGCTCCTCGGCACCATAGGGGTAGTGCGTAGCCGCGTGAAACGGCAGTGGCTCGACCGTCTGTCCCGTTGCGGTGTGCAGATCGGCATCCTTCATCCACGCCACGTTGAAGAAGAGGAAGTCCCGCTTCCAACCGGCCGGCAGGGCGGGGGCAGCGGCCTCGGCAAACTCGAGCGTCATCTCATCCCCGGAGGCGATGATCACGGTCTCGTCGTCCGCCTCGCCCAAGAGGGGCAGCACGTCGCCGTAGCGCGTGAAGTGACCGCGCACCCGCAGCCACGGCGACTCGGTCGAGACCTGCGAGTAGTCGAACCAGAACGGGCCGTAGCGCCCGCCTTTGTGATACACGCGCGACCAGCCGCGCGCGTGCAGGTTCGCCGCCACCGGCGCCAGGCGCGTGACCGTGAGCCGCGCGTCGTCGCGACCGACTGCGACAAACGCGTGATCCCAGTAGATCTCCATGTTGGTGCGGATGCGGACGCGGGTGTCGCGCGAGAGGAACTTGGCTGTGAGATCGACGATCATCGTTTTGTCTTTGCCGGCGGGGAACGTCAGGTTCGCGACGGTCCGCCACGCTCCCGCCGCGTCGCGCACCTGCACGGCGGGCCGGACGATCGGAACCGCCGACGACTGCGCGACCGCGGCGTTGATGCTGGCGTCCGTCGGAAACAGCCAACCCTGCAGGAACAAGCGGACCTCGCCCGTCCGCGGCAGCGGGCCGAAGTCGAGCACGAGGTCGTGCATCTGGGTCACGCCTTGGTATGGCCCGGGCGCGAACCCGCCGACATATGCATCGTCTTTGGCGACGAGCAGCGCCAGCAGATCTCGGCCGCGCTCGTCCGTTGCCGAGAGCGGGAGGCGCTGCTCGCGCACCTGCTGAATGGCGAGCTGACCCGACCCGGGCGCACCGGGTGGGACGAAGCTCTCATCCACAAAGACATCCACCGAATCGGGATGGTCCACCGCCAGCAGCGCGAGCTGGTCGACGTACGCGACCTCCCACAGCTCCTCGGTGAGCTGCATGCGGTAGCGGCCGTTTACCGGCTTCAGGCGCTCGCCCGGAATGCGGAAGTACTCGCGGGCGGCTTGGGGCGGTCCGTACACCGTCTTTTCGCCCGCCATGATGCCGAGGGGCATGCCAAGGGCGCTGGCCCAGGTGACGTCGGTGAGGAAGCGGTATGCCTCGCCGTCCCATGTATAGAGGAAGGTGCAAGAGCCCTTGAGGACCTGTTGCTCCAGCATGTTGCGGTCGGCGCCCGCCGCGGCGCCACTTGGGTAGTAGTAGGTCTGCGGGACGCCGTTGGTCCAGACCACGCGCAGCACGTCGGCTTTGACGCGGTTGCCCAATCCGAAGTGCACCACCGGCCGGTCTACGACGCGCATCTGGTAGAGATCTTTGGCCCGCAGCTCGACGCGCGATCCGATGCCGAAGGAGTTGTTCTTGCCGCTGCCGTCGCGCAGCGCGACCAGCTGGACGTTGGCGAACTGGTTGGCGTTGCCGCCGTCGTTGCGCAGCAGGTGGAGGGCTCCGTTGACCCCTACCACGAGCAGGTCGAGATCGCCGTCGTCATCGAAATCGAGCGCCACCACCTGACGGGCGCCGCCCCCCCCGTGGGCCACGGCGGCCGGGAGCAGGCTGGTGCGATCCGTGAACCGGCCTTTCCCGTCGTTGTGCAGCAGCACGAGCCCTTGTGGTCCCGCGGCGATCAGGTCGAGCCAGCCGTCATTATCAAAATCGAAAAACGCGGCGGCCACGGCGGAGAGGGGGCCTATTTGCTGGCCGCGCAGGAAGTTGCCCGCGCCGTCGTTGTGGTACAGCGTGCCGCCGGCGAATAAGTCGAGAAAGCCGTCGTTGTCGTAGTCGCCGGCGGCGACTGTTGACGCGCGAATCGGCAGCGGGCGCGGCTCAAACCGCCCCTGCTCGAGGCCGCGATAGAGCGTGAGCCCCCCCCCCGCCCGCGCCACGACGAGGTCGATGCGCGCGTCGCCGTCGAAGTCTCCGAAGACCGCCTGCGCCGGCCCGGTGCCGGATGTGCTGAGGTCCTGCTCGCGGAACGTGCCATCGCCGTTGTTGCGGTAGATGCGGTCGCTGGTGGCGGTGGCGACGAAGAGATCCAGGTCTCCGTCGTGATCGAGGTCGGCGAAGAAGGCCGCGGTCACGCCGGCGCTGTCGCCGATGACGGTGGCACGGGTGAAGGCACCGGTGCCGTCGTTGTGGAACAAGGCTCCCGCCGTGTAGGCGTCGACGTGGCCGTCGTTGTCGTAATCGCCGAGCGCGGCGAAGCGTCGGATGACGAGCTGCGAGTCGGCCAGGGTCGAGACCGGGGCCTCGGTGAAGCGCAACGCGTTGACGACGGCCTGCGGGTCCCGCTGCTCGAGCGCCAGGCGCGTGCTGAGCGTCAGGACCGGGTATCCGGGCGGCGCGCCCGCCGGCCCACGCAATTCCGCCAATCCCGCCTGATAGATCGGCGTCGATTCCAGAAACCCCTTGGCGCGGGCCAGCGCCGCGCGAGCCTCCACCACGTGATTCGCCTGGAGACCGGCGACGGCCGCTCCATAGAACCGCTCGGCTTCGCGCGGCACCTTCGGCAAGCGTTGTCGCAGCAGCTCGAGCTGGTCCCGTGCCTCGACGGTGGCGCCGCCATCCAAGAGAGCTTCGGCGAGCGCGAGGCGCGCGGGCACGTTCGCGGGCGCGGCCTCGACCAGCCGGGCCAAGTACGCGCGTCGCTCGGCGCCGCTGTCGGACTGGGCCAATGCGTACAACGTCTTGAGGTGCGTGGGCGCGGATTTGGCCGCCAGCTCTAGCACGCGGTGCGCGTCCGCCGGGCGGCCGGTGAGTCGCAGGGCCGTCGCCTGCAGCAGGTGGATGTCCGGGTCGTCGGGGGCCAGGCTTACCGCGCGCTCGATGGCGCGCTCGGCATCCTGGTAGCGGCCGAGCCGCAAGTAGACCAGGCCGAGGTTGGCATGCCCCGAGGGTTCCTCGGGTGCTAGACGAGTCAGCTTGACGAACTCCTCTTCCGCTTCTGCTAGACGGTTTTCTTCAACGTATGCGAGGCCGAGCGTGCGGGCCGTGAGAATCGCACCGGGATCGGCGGCGCCGCGGTCCTGCCGTCCACAGGCGATCGCCAAACCCGCGAGGATGGAAACTGTCCAGGGTCGAATCGGTCGGATCATGGGAACGGAAGCTAACGCTCCTTCGAGGTGTCGGATATTGTTTACCGGTGCCAACAGCCTCGTGGCGACGTTTCATCGTGATCGCGGCGTTCGTGGCCGCGATCGCCGCCGTGGTGGCGCTCAGCCGCCGTAACACGGAAGGCGCCCCGGCGGGGGTAGCGATTCGTTTCAGCGAAGTGGCCCAGCAAAGCGGCATCGACTTCGTTCACCAGGCTGCCACGCTGGACCCGAAGGTCGCGCACATCGCCCCACACATCGCGGCGCTCGGTGCCTGCGTCTCCGTCGCGGACGTGAACAACGACAACTGGCCCGACCTTTACTTCACCACGTCGCGTTTCGGCGCCGCGAATGCGCTGTACCTGAACCAGCGGGACGGCACGTTCCGCGACGTCGCCGCCGAAGCGGGGGTGGCGTCGCTCAACCGGCCGGGCGAAGGGGTGTCGATGGGCGCCGTGTGGGGCGACTACGACAACGACGGCTTCGAGGACCTGTTCGTCTACAAGTGGGGCTATCCGCAGCTGCTGCACAATCTCGGCAACGGCCGCTTCGAGGATGTAACCGCGCAAGCGGGGCTGCGTCGCTGGATGAACTCGAACGGCGCCGTGTGGCTCGACTTCGATCGGGACGGGCTGCTCGATCTCTACGTCACCGGCTATTTCCGCTCCGACATCGACTTCTGGCACCTGCAAACCACCCGCATCATGCAGGAGAGCTGGGAGTTCGCCTCGAACGGTGGGAAGAATCTCCTGTTCAAGAACCTCGGCAACGGCCGTTTCAAGGACGTGACCGATTCGATGGGCGTAGGGAGCACGCGCTGGACCCTGGCGGCGACGGCGGCGGATTTCAACGACGACGGCTGGCCCGACCTGTACCTCGCCAATGACTACGGGCCCGAGGAGCTGTTTCTCAATCGCGGGGGGCGAAAGTTCGAGCTGGCCCGCGCGGGCCTGGAGGACGACTCCAAGAGCGGCATGGCAGTCGCGCTGGGCGACGTCTACAACCGCGGGCGCCACGACGTGTTCGTCACCAACATCTCGGAGCGCGGCTTCCTGTTCCAGGGCAACAACCTGCGCATCAACTTCCTGAAAGAGCTGGGCCGCTTCGACGAGATCGCCACCGGCGTCGTCGCCGACGCGGGGTGGGCGTGGGGCGCGCAATTCGGCGACCTGAACAACGACGGCCTGCTCGATCTCGTGGTGGTCAACGGCTTCATCTCCGCGGATAGCGGGCGCGACTATTGGTACGCCATGTCGAAGATCGCCGGGGCCCAGGGCAACATCTTCGAGGATGCGAAGAACTGGCCGCCCATCGGGACCGCCAGCCTCTCCGGCTACGAGCGCTCGCGGGTGCTGCTCAATCGCGGCCAGGCGGGATTCGTGGACGTGGCGGAGCCGGCGGGCGTCACCGACCGGCTGGATGGGCGAGGGGTCGCGTTGGCCGACCTGTTCAACCGCGGGGCGCTGGATGTGGTGATCGCGAACCAGAAGGGGAGGGCACTGGTCTACAGGAATTCCCGGAGTCCTAATCACTGGATCGAACTCAAGCTGATCGGGACCCGGAGCAATCGCAGCGCGATCGGCGCCGAGGTGACGGTGGAGTTCGGGAAGGCGCGCCAGCGCCAGGTCGTGTCGGGGGGGATGGGGTTTTGCAGCCAGAACGATCGCCGGCTGCACTTCGGCTTGGGTGACCAGAGGCTCGGGCGGGTGACGATCCGGTGGCCGTCGGGCACGGAGCAAGTGCTCGACGGACTTGCCGAGGATCGGCTGCATGTGATCACGGAGCCTCCTAAGTGAAGGACCCGAAGTACCTGATCGTCTTTCTCATCACGCTGGTGCTGGTGGTGGGTGAGGCGCGCTACAGCATTCTGGGCGGTTACGATCGGCTCGCGACGACGCTCGGCGTCTGTATCGCGACCGAGGTTCTCTTGTCGTGGTGGCTGCGGGGCCGAGTGGCGAACATCGCGAGCGCCTATATCACGGGGATCAGCCTGGCGCTCCTGATCAAGCCCCAGGCGAACATCCTGTGGCCGTTCGCGCTCGGCGCCTTCCTGGCGATCGCCTCGAAGTACGTGCTCACCTACCGCGGCCGCCATCTGTGGAATCCGAGCAACTTCGCCATCGCGCTGCTCGTGCTGGCGGCGTCGGGCAGCGTCGCGATTCTCAGTCACCAATGGGGCAATGACCTTCGCATCAACCTGGTGATCTGGGCATTCGGGCTGGCGGTGGCGTCGCGGGCCCGGGTGCTCCACGTGACGCTGACGTACGTGGCCTGCTTCGCCGTCCTAGCCCTGGTGCGCAACGCTATCGTAGGCGGCCCGTTGCTCGCCGAGCTGGCTCCGATCACTGGGCCGATGTACCAGTTGTTTGTGTTCTTCATGGTCACCGATCCGCGCACGACGGTGAGCACCCGGGGCGGGCGGATGCTCGTGGTCGCGATCGTCGCGTTGGCCGAGACGATCATCCGGCTGGCGGGTGATTTCCAGGTGGGGTTGCTGCGGCCTTTCTATCCTTCGCCGCCGATTCTTGCGCTCGCGATCGTCGGGCCGATCGCGATGTGGTGGGATCTGTCCCGGCAGCCCGGGAAGAGTTAAGCTGTCGCGTTCATCCCTTCCAACAGGAGGCTTCCGTGTCACAGCAACTGCGGCGTTTCGGGATCGGTCAGACGGCGAAGGTCGTCGGGATACTGTACGGTCTCATGGGCGTGATCTTCCTGCCGTTCTTCCTGTTTGGGGTGATGCTGTCGCCGAAAGGCGTCGGCTTCGGGCTGGGATTCGCCCTCCTGCTGCCGATCCTGTACGGGATCTGCGGGTTCATCTTCACGGCGATCTCGTGCGCGATCTACAACTGGGTGGCGGGGATGGTCGGCGGCATCGAGGTGCAGCTGGATACGACATCATGAGAACGCGGTCGTGAGCCAGCTGCACGTAGATCTCCGGCACCGCCCTGCGGGGCTCTACTGGGTCAGGGCGGGCAGCATGGCGCGCACCGCCACGGCGGGGATCGGGGTGCTCGCGGGTCTCGTGGTCTACATCGCGGGGGCGGTGGGGATCAGCGCAGGGCTCCATCTCGAAGGCGAGTCGGCGTACTGGATGGCGACCGGCGTCTTGTTTCTATTAGTGGTTGTAGCCGGCGGGGCTCGATTCCTGCAACTGCGCTGGCTGGGGAGCCTCTCTGACCGCGCGATCGCCGTGTATGTCCTGGTCATCGGGCTCGGCATGTTCGGCTTCGGTTTCTGGCGCCAGATCGTGTTCGACCAAGCGCGACGCGGCTGCCTGGAGGCGTTGGCCGCGGCGGACGGTGTGCACGCGCGGATGCGGGTTTTGTACGGCTCGCCGGCGATTCGTTTGCCGACGCTCTCCAAGAGCCACCCGGCAACGACGGTCACGTGCGAGCGGCTCGTGCATTCGTAGGGAGCGTCGACATGATGAAGCCGCCGTTACCCGTGGTGCTCGAGGCGCGCGGCATCCGTCTCGAGCCGCTGGCCGAAGGGCACCACGAGGCGCTGGCCGTCGCGGCGACCGACGGCCGGCTGTGGGAATTCTGGTTCATCGCCGTGCCCCCGCCCGAGGGGATGCGGGCATACGTCGCGGAGGCGCTGCAGGGGCAGCGCGATGGTCACATGCTCCCCTGGGTCGTGCGCGACCTGACGAGCGGAAGCATCGTCGGATCGACGCGCTATCACGACATCGCGCCCGCGATCGAGCGGGTGGAGATCGGGCACACTTGGTATGGGCACAGCCGCCAGCGCACCCACGTCAACACGACCTGCAAGCTGCTGCTGCTGGGCCACGCCTTCGACACGCTCGGCTGCAAAGTCGTCGGGCTGTGGACCGACAACTTCAACTTCCGGTCGCAGCGGGCCATCGAGGCCCTGGGCGCGAAACGGGACGGCGTGATTCGTCATTACGGGATCCGCCGCGATGGCAGCGCCCGTGATGTCGTGATGTACAGTATCTTGTCGAGTGAGTGGCCCGACGTGCGACGCCACCTCGAGCTGCGACTGGACCGTCACCCCTGACCGCGGAGGTCGCCATGAATGCGACGCTTGTTCGCGCCACGCGGCTCGAAGTTCGCCGGCAACCTCTCCACCACGATGGTGACCACTCCATGACGCTCGCGGCACGCCGGATCACGATCATCACGCTCGCCGCACTGGCCTTCGGCGCACCAGCGGTCGCGCAACAACCACCGGTCGATCCGGCCACCGCGGCGACGGTCCGGCACCTCCTCGATCTCACCGGTGCGGGGAGGCTGGCGGTGCAGACCATGGAGGCGATGATCCCGGGCCAACGTGCGGCGATGCCGCAGGTCCCCGCGGCGTTCTGGGATGCGTTCCTGGCGCACGCGCGTCGCGACATGCCGCAGCTCGTCGATTCGCTCGTGCCCGTCTACGCCGCGCACTTCACACGCGCGGAGCTGGACCAGCTGGTCCGGTTCTACGAGAGTCCCATCGGCCGGCGTCTCGCGGAGGTGCAGCCGCTGATCACCCAGGAGAGCATGCAGGCGGGGCAACGCTGGGGCGCGAGAATCGGCGGCGAAGTCGGCGACAGCCTCGCCAGGGCGGGTGCGAAGCCGTAAACTCTCGGGCGGATGATCTCAGCCCCGGAAGCCCTCGAGCGACTGCGCGCCGGCAACATCGTCGCGCCATCGCAGATCGGCAGCGTCGAGTTCGCGGCGGAGCGCTACGGCATGCGGCTCGTCGTGGTCCTGGGCCACTCGCGCTGCGGCGTAGTGCTCGCCACCCTCGACGAGCTGCGGCGACCCAGCGAGAGCCAGTCGCGCAATCTGCGGTCGATCGTCGACCGGGTGCGCCCCTCCGTCGAAGCGCTGCTCGCGACCGAACACCGCCACGACCCCGATGCGCTCGTAGGGGAAGCCGTCCGCGCCAACGTCCGCGTCTCCGCCCGCCAGCTGCGACACGGGTCGGACGTGCTGGAGCGGCTGATTGAGCGCCACGGTGTCGCCGTGGTGGGCGCCGAGTACTCGCTCGAGACGGGCGTCGTCGATTTCTTCGATGGCGTGAGCGAATCGTGAATCGGCGGGTCTTGGCGGGCCTGCTGTGTGTGTTGGCGGCCTGCTCCGGCGACAGCACCGCTCCTCCCCCGCCGCCTCCGCCGCCACCGCTGGAGCGCGTCGGCGCGTGGTCGGCGGTGCGCCCGGCGCCGATCGTACAACTCCACGTCCATCTCCTCACCAGCGGCAAAGTCCTGACCTGGGGCCACGCTGGCGTTCCCCAGATCTGGGATCCGATCACCCGGACGTTCACGGCGGTACCGTCTCCCTCGCTGCTGTTTTGCGCCGGCCACGACTTTCTCCCCGACGGCCGGCTGCTCGTCGCCGGCGGGCACATCAGCGACGTACACGGCCTGCCGAACACGAACGTGTTCGACCCTCAGACCGAGACGTGGCAAGCCCTGCCGCCGATGGCCGCGGGACGGTGGTACCCGACGAACACCACGCTGCCGAACGGCGAGGTGCTGACCCTCTCCGGCACCGACACCGGCGGCGTCGTCGTGCGGATCCCGGAGGTCTGGGACGGCAGCGGCTGGCGCCAGCTCACGGGGGCGAGCCTCGACCTGCCGCTCTATCCCCGCGCGTTCGTGGCGCCTGATGGTCGCGTCTTCTATGCCGGCGAGGGGCAGCCATCGCGCTACCTCGACGTCAGCGGCACCGGGCATTGGACCACGGGCCCCATGCGGAAGGTCGCGGGACGAGACTACGGGTCAGCGGTGATGTACGAGCCGGGGAAAATCCTCTACGTGGGCGGCGGCGACCCGCCGACCAACACGGCGGAGATCATCGACTTGAATCAGGCGAACCCGGCGTGGCAGTTCACCGGCTCCATGTCGCTGGCGCGCCGCCAGATGGACGCCACGCTGCTGCCGACGGGCGAAGTCCTCGTGACCGGCGGCACGACCGGGGGCGGGTTCAACAACCGCGACGGCGCGGTGGCCGCGGCGGAGCTGTGGAACCCGACGACGGGCTATTGGACGATGGTGGCGAGCAGCGCCGTGATTCGCATTTACCACGGCACCGCGCTGCTGCTGCCGGACGGGCGCGTGCTGTACACGGGCAGCGGCGATGCGTCGGGCGCGAAAGACGAGCGCAACTACGAGCTGTACTCGCCCCCCTACCTGTTCAAGGGCGCGCGCCCGACGATTGGCGGTACCCTCCCGGCGCGCGTCACGTACGGTCAGACGCTGAGGATCGCGACGCCGGACGCCTCCACGATCACCAAGGTCTCCTTCATCCGGTTCAGCTCGGTCACACATGCCTTCGACCAGAGCGCGCGGCTCGTGCCCCTGAGCTTCTCGGGAGCGGGCAGGGCCCTCACGATCACGCTGCCGGCGAGCCGCGCCGCGGCGACACCGGGCCCGTACCTGCTCTTCCTGGTGAACGCGGCCGGCGTGCCGTCCGAAGCGCGGATTATGCTGCTGCAATGACGACGCGCGCGTCGTTGCAGAACGAATCGGGCAATTCCTTCCTAGCGGGGCGCCGCCGCCGTCGGTAGAATCGTCTCCATGGGGAACAGGACCGCCCTCCTCATCGCGACCCTCGGCCTCACTGGAGTCCCTGCTTGGGGCAGCGCGCAAAGTTTGTCGCGTGTGGCCTCGGGCATCCCAGCGTGGGCGGACAGCGCTCTCGCGCAAGCCGGCGTCGCGGCGCGGTACGACCTCACGTCGGGGCTCAACCCGGACGTGCGCTGGGGTGACTTCGATGGCGATGGTTTCCTCGACGTGGCGCTGGCGATCGTCGAGCCGGGAACGCGGCGCCGCGGGTTGGCCATCATCCACCGCGTCGATTGGTCGGTCCACATCGTCGGCGCGGGGCAGGCGATTGGGAACGGGCGCGACGGGATTCCTGCGCTCGCCGATTGGGGCGTCGAGCGTCTCGGGACGCAGCGCGACGTCCTGCGCGTGGACGCCGCCGGGGCGGGGGACTGGCACGGATGGATCGCTTGGACCGGCCAAGCCTACGCGTGGGTGCAGGACTCGAACTAACGAACCACAGGATCGAGCCTCATGATGAGATCAACACTTGCCGCCCTGGCCCTCACCGCTTGCGCGACCGCGCTCCCCGTGGTCCGTAGCGCGACGCCGCCGCCGATGCCGGCGGCGCCTCCCGCCACGGCCGCGGACGTGCATTTCTGGTCCGGGATGATCCGCCACCACGCGCAGGCGGTGCTGATGGCCGGTTGGGCGCCGACCCACGGCGCGAGCGAGTCGCTGCGCGCGTTGTGCGAGCGCATCGTCGTGGGCCAGCGCGACGAGATCGCGCTCGCCTCGCGCTGGCTGGAACGGCGGCACGAGCCCGTGCCCGAGACCGACGCTTCGCACGACATGATGCCCGGGATGGATCACCCGATGCTGATGCCCGGGATGTTGACCCCCGAACAACTGGGCCAGCTGAACCACGCGCAGGGCGCCGAGTTCGACCGTTTGTTTCTGACGTTCATGATCCAGCACCACCAGGGTGCGATTACGATGGTCAATGACCTCTTCTCGCAGGGTGGAGGCGAGGAGGGGGTCACCTACAAGTTCGCGTCCGACATCTTCGCCGATCAAACCACCGAAATCGACCGCATGCAGAAGATGCTCGCAGTCCTGTTGTTCCAACGCCCCTCATAGGAATCCGCCACATGCCTTCGAGAATCAACGTTCGCTCGCTGTCGTTCGCGATCGCGGCGCTGGCCCTGGCCGCGTGCGCCACCTCCAAGTTCGACATGGCCACCACGCCTCCCAGCCCCGACCCACGCGTGGGGCTGCGCGCCGGTCTGATGAACGCCGCCGAGGCGACCTGGAACCTGCGCGTCCTCTCGAGGACGCAGCCCTCGGAGAAGTTCGCCGGCGTCACGAACTCCGATCTCTCGTTCTCCGGCCCGTACGCCATTCAGGGCAACTACAACGGCTTCCAGGTCTGGGACATCTCGAACCCCGCCCGGCCGGCGCTGAAGATCGGGTATCTCTGTCCCGCGTCGCAGAGCGACGTCTCGGTGTACAAGAACCTGCTGTTCGTGTCGGGCGAGGGGCAGTCCGGCCGCCTCGACTGCGGCGCGGAAGGCGTGCACGACTCGGTCAGCACCGCGCGGTTGCGCGGCATCCGCATCTTCGACATCACCGACATCGCCAATCCGAAGTACATCGGCAACGTGCAGACGTGCCGCGGCTCGCACACCCACACGGTGGTGGAAGACCCGAACGACAAGGAGAACGTGTACGTCTACGTCTCCGGATCGGCCGGCGTGCGCTCGCCCACCGAGCTGGCCGGGTGCTCGAAGCTGGCACCGGACGAAGACCCGAACTCCGCCCTGTTCCGCATCGAAGTGATCAAGGTCCCGTTGGCGCACCCCGAGCTGGCGCGCATCGTCTCGTCTCCCCGGATCTTCAATGATCTGACCGAGGCGCCGACGCACGGCGAGCCCGCGGACGACATCGCCGCCGCGGCCAAGCAGGCCGCGGACTGGCGCGCCAAGGGTGGCTACACGGCGAAAGTGCACGACATGGAATACACGCTCGGCCCGGGATTCGTGAAGCCGATGCTGGACAGCATCGTCCGGGCCCGGAGCGGCAGCGGCGATCCGACGGCCGCGGACAGCGCGGCGCTGCGCTCCGGGATTCAAGGGATCGTGGACTTGATGGTCAACGCCACGCCCCCCGGCACCAAGAACGGCATCCGTCCCGGACCCACGCAGTGCCACGACATCACGGTGTATCCGGCGATCGGCCTGGCGGGGGGCGCGTGCGGCGGGTACGGCCTGCTGCTCGACATCCATGACGCAGCCAACCCCCGCCGCCTCGCCGCGGTGGCCGACTCGAACTTCTCCTACTGGCACTCGGCGACGTTCAACAACGACGGCACCAAGCTGCTCTTCTCAGACGAATGGGGCGGCGGCGGCGGGCCCAAGTGCCGCGCGACCGACAAGCGGGAGTGGGGCGCGGACGCGATCTTCACGCTGTCGGGCGAGGCGATGCGGTTCCAGAGCTACTACAAGATGCCCGCCGCGCAGACGCCGAACGAGAATTGCGTGGCCCACAACGGGTCGCTGATCCCGATTCCCGGGCGCGACGTGATGGTGCAGGCGTGGTATCAGGGAGGCATCTCGGTCTTCGACTGGACCGATCCGTCCCATCCCAAGGAGATCGCGTTCTTCGATCGAGGCCCGATCGACTCGACCAAGCCGGTGGGCGGCGGCTCGTGGTCCGCCTACTGGTACAACGGCGTGATCGTCAGCTCCGAGATCGCTCGCGGACTCGACATCTTCGAGCTGCAGCCCAGCGGCTTCATCTCGCAGAATGAAATCGACGCCGCGAAGCTGGTCCACCTCAGCTACTTCAACACGCAGGATCAGCCCAAGATGACGTGGCCGGCGAGCTTCGTGGTCGCCCGCGCCTACGTGGATCAGCTGGAGCGGTCGAACGGCTTGGCCCCGGCGCAGGTCACCGCCACCCGGGAGGCGCTGGCCAGCGCCGAGAAGGCGTCGGGACAGAAGCGCCACGACGCCCTGACGCAGCTCGTCACCCAGTTGAACGGTGACGCGCAGGGCTCGGCAGATGCGGCGAAACTGCGGCTGCTCATCGCGGCGGTGACGGACCTGGCCAACGGCTCCACCGGGAGCGGCATGTGACGGCGAAATCCACGTTCGCCGGCGCGGTGCTGGCCCTCGCGGCCTGCGCCACGTCGACGGGCAACATGTCCACCACGGCGCCCAGCCCCGATCCGCGCGTGGGGCTGCGCGCCGGTTGGTTCAACGCCGCCGAGGCCGCCTGGAACGTCCGGTTGGTCTCGGCGACGCCTCCATCCGAGCATTTCATCAACCGCGCCAACCCGGGCGATTTCTCGTTCATCAACTCCGATCTCTCGTTCGTGGGGCCCTACGTCATTCAGGGCAACTTCTCGGGCGTCCAGGTCTGGGACATCTCCAATCCCAAGACTCCGCGGTTGACCAGGGCGTTCGTCTGCCCCGGTTCGCAGAGCGACGTCTCCGTGTTCCGCAAGCTGCTGTTCGTCTCGGGTGAGGCCTTCAACGGGCGCACCGATTGCGGCACGCAGGGGGTGAGCGACACCGTCAGCCACGACCGGCTGCGCGGCATTCGGATCTTCGACGTCACCGACATCGCGAATCCGCGCCACATCACCGACGTGCAGACGTGCCGCGGGTCGCACACGCACACGGTGGTGACGTCCCCGGCCGACACCGACAACGTGTACATCTACGTGTCGGGCTCGGCGCCGGTGCGGTCTCCCAACGAGCTGGCCGGATGCTCCAACGCGTCGCCCGACTCGAATCCCAACAGCGCCCTGTTCCGCATCGAGGTCATCCAGGTGCCGCTGGCCCACCCCGAGCAGGCGCGCATCGTGAGCTCGCCGCGGATCTTCCAGGACCTGACGCGGGCTCCGACGCACCCCGAAGCACCGGAAGACATCGCGCACGCGCAGCACGTCGCCGACTCGGCGCGGGCCGCCGGCGGATACACGGCGAAGATCAATGGGACGGACATCGTCCTCGGCCCGGGCTTCGTCAGGTTCCGGCTCGATAGCATCGTCAAGGCGCGGGGCGGGACCGGCACGCCGACGGCGGCCGATACGGCCACGCTGCGGGCCAACACGCAGGCGATCGTGGATCTGATCATCAATCCGCCGAACCGGCGTCCGGGCCCGCCGCCCGGGCCGACGCAGTGCCACGACATCACCGTCTACCCGGCGATCGGGCTCGCCGGCGGGGCGTGCGGCGGCTACGGCCTGCTGCTCGACATCCGCGATCCCGCCAACCCCAAGCGCATCGCCGCCGCGGCGGACTCGAACTTCTCGTTCTGGCACTCGGCGACGTTCAACAACGACGGCACGAAAGTCCTGTTCACCGACGAGTGGGGTGGGGGGCTGCAGCCGCGCTGCCGCGTGACCGACAAGCCGCAGTGGGGGGCGGACGCGATCTTCACGCTCACGGGCACCACGATGGCGTTCAAGAGCTACTACAAGCTGCCGGCGCCGCAGACGTCGAACGAGAACTGCGTCGCGCACAACGGCACGCTGATCCCGATCCCCGGGCGTGACATCATGGCGCAGGGATGGTATCAGGGCGGCATCTCGATCTTCGAGTGGACCGACCCCGACCACCCGCGGGAGATCGCGTTCTTCGACCGCGGCCCGATGGACTCGACCAAGCTGCTCGGGGCGGGATCGTGGTCGGCGTACTGGTACAACGGCTATATCATCAGCTCCGAGATCGCGCGCGGCCTCGACATCTTCGAGCTGGTCCCTAGCGGGCTCCTGTCCCAGAACGAGATCGACGCCGCGAAGCTGATTCACTTCGACTACCTGAACGCGCAGGACCAGCAGAAGCTCGTCTGGCCGGCGAGCCCCGTTGTGGCGCGGGCCTATCTCGACCAGCTCGCCCGGGGCAACGGTCTCGCGGTCGACAAGATCGCCGCCGCACGGCAGGCGCTGGCGCGCGCCGAGAAAATGGCGGGGCAGGCACGCAAGGACGCGCTGACGCAGCTCGCGGCGCAGCTGAACGGCGATGCGGCGGGCGCCGCCGATCAAGCCAAGGTGCGGACGCTCGCGGCGGCGGTGACGGATCTGGCCAACGCGGCGCGCTGATGCTGCCGTATTGACGGCTTCTTCGACACCCGAGAGGTTTGGGACACCCTTGGGACGGAGCTCGTCATGCGACACGTCGTGCTGTTCACCGCGTTGGTGGCTATCGCGCCATCGCTCCCTGCCCAGGCTGCCGCGCGCACCCCCGAACAACTGCGGGCATCCTTGCTGGCCCACCAGGGGGACTTCGACTATCTGCTCGGCGACTGGGAGTTCACGTCCGTGAGCAAGGAGTACGGAGCGGGCCACGGATTCTGGAGCGCGGTGCGCCTTCCGGACGACGAGGGGGGAGCGATCGTGCTGGACGAGTATCGCGTCGTGGGGGACAGCGGCCAGACGTACTACGTCACCCGCACGCTGCGCGCCTACAATGCCAACCTCGATCGTTGGGAGCTCATCTCCACGAACGGGGCCTCCGGACTGCAGGACTTCGGCACCGGGCAGCGCGTCGGCACGGAAATGCACATCGAGCAGCGCTTCGGCGTCGGGACACCGACCCCGTCGCTCTGGCGCATCCGCTACTACGACATCCAGCCCGATCGGTTCTCCTGGACCGCCGACCGCTCCACCGATGACGGGAAGACGTGGTCGACGGAGCACCTGAAGATCGAAGCACGACGCATCGGGCCGCCGCGCACGATGAGCCCGCTGGCACCGGCGCGACAGCGAACTCCGTGACCGAGGCTTCGCGCGAGCGGTATCGCAAGTTCCTCGAGGACTACAAGGCGCGGCGCCTCGACGACACGATAGAAGAGGGTGAGCGCAAGGTTGAGGAGGCGCCCGCGGCCGGCCGCAAGGCGAAGCGGCGCGAGTACCTGCGCGACTACCTGCGCTGGCTGCGGCCGCATCGCTACGCCATCGCCGCCGTCTTTCTCATCGCCCTGATCGGCGCGGGACTCGAGATGATCGAGCCGCTGTTCATGCGGTACATCATCGACCGCGTGCTCTTGAACAGCGCGCTGGACAAGGTGACGCGCCTCTCCTACCTGAACCTGGCGGGCGCGGCATTCGTCGCCGTCGTCATCGTCTCCAACCTGATCGGCGCCCTCAGGGACTACCGCCAGCGCCTGCTGAACACGCAGGTCATTCTCACGCTGCGGCGGTCCCTGTTCGGGCGCCTGCTGCACCTGCCGATGGAGAAGTTGTGGGACATGAAGACGGGCGGCATCCTGTCGCGGTTGACGGGCGACGTGGAGACCACGACGGGGTTGCTGCAGATGGCGATCGTGTCGCCCGCCATCTCGGTGCTGCGGCTGATCATATCGATCGGCGTGTTGCTCGTCTTGAACTGGCGGCTCGCGCTGACCGCGGTGGTCGTGATCCCCGGCGCCATGTTGATCAGCTTCATCGCCGCGCGGCGGGTGCGGCCGATCTACCGCTCGGTGCGCAAGGACGTCGAGCAGATCGACGGCCGCGTCGGCGAGGCGTTCTCGGGGATCCGCATCGTGCGGGCGTTCCGGAGCGAGATGCTGGAGCTGTTCGACTACATGGTCGGGCGCCACACGGTGCTGCGCAAGGAAATGTTCGCGCATCGCCGCGAGCTGGTGCTGTGGACGTCGTGGGGCCTGCTGCAGGCGGCCGTCAACGTGGCGATCGTGTGGTTCGGCGGCTACATGAACGTCACCGGCGGCGCGTCGATCGGCGACATCATGGCGTTCCAGTGGTACACCTTCCTGCTGATGGGCCCGGTGTGGAACATCGTCAACTCCTTCTCCGAGCTGCAGCGCTCGCTCGCCGCCATGGAGCGGGTGTTCGAGGTGCTGGCGATGCCGAACGACAAGCCCGACCGGCCGGGGGCCCGCGACGCCCCGACCGTGGTGCGCGAAGTCCGGTTCGAGAACGTCGACTTCGAGTACCGCGAGGGCCAGCCCGTGGTGCACGACTTCAACGTCGCGGTGCCGGGGGGATCGGTCGTCGCCCTGGTGGGCCGGAGCGGCGCGGGGAAGACGACCATCACGGATCTGGTCGCGCGGTTTCACGACCCCACGCGGGGCCGCATTTTGCTCAACGGGTTCGACATCCGCGACCTGCGCCTGCGCAGTTATCGCGGCCTGCTGGCGATCGTGCAGCAGGACGTATTCCTGTTCGACGGGTCGGTACGGGACAACCTGGCCTACGGCCGCCGCTCCGCCACCGACGAGGAGATCCTGGACGCCGCTCGGCGCGCGAACGCGCACGAGTTCATCGTCAAGCTCCCCAAGCGGTATGAGACGTTCATCGGCGAGCGGGGGGTCAAGCTCTCCGGCGGCCAGCAGCAACGGCTGGCCATTGCCCGGGCGATCCTCGCGTCGCCCCAGATCCTCATCCTCGACGAGGCGACGAGCAATCTGGACACGGAGAGCGAGCAGCTGATTCAGGCGTCGATGGCGACCCTGCTCGCCGGGCGCACCACCTTCATGATCGCCCATCGCCTTTCCACCATTCGCCGCGCCGACCTGATCCTATTGATGGAGGATGGGCGCGTCATCGAGCGGGGGAGTCACGACGAGCTCATGGGTGCCCGTGGCGTGTATCACGGCATGGTGCTGCGGCAGATGGAATCACACGGTGAAAACGTCGAAGAAGGCTGGCGCTAACCTCGACTCGTTCACGACGCGTCGGCTCGCCGCCGAGCGCCTCACGCAGGACCACCTTCCCGAAATCCGGCGCATGCATCGCGACGCCGCCGTGATGGCGCAGCTCGGCGGGGTGCGCGATGAGGCGCAGACCGCCGCCTACCTCGCCCGCAACCTGCAGCACTGGACCGACTACGGCTTTGGCCTGTGGATACTGCGCGACGCAGGAGATGGGGGCGGTGAACCGATCGGCCGCGCGGTACTGCGGCACCTGCTCGTCGATAGCGTCGATGAGGTCGAGGTGGGCTACGCCTTCTACCCGGCGTTCTGGGGCCGCGGGCTCGCGACCGAGGTGGCGACCGCGTGCCTCGAGCTGGGCCGCCGCGAGCTGCATCTTGCCACCATCGTCGCCGTCACGAATCCAGGCAGCCGCGCCTCACAGCACGTGCTGGAGAAGGTCGGTCTCGTCTACGAGCGGGACTTCACCCACGAGGGCCTGCGGTCCTCGCTGTTCCGGACGCGCTGAGCGCCGCCGCGGCGAATCGGCGCACGATCGTCCCCGCCGGCTCGACCCTGTCGATTCCCGCGACGCTCTTGCCGGCCTGCCAGTAGTCCTTCGACGTCGCTTCGCGGGCGCCCCCGGCGAGCGACGCGCGCTTCAGCTGCCACGCGGACCGCAGCGCGTATATGGTGCGCATCCAGTGTTTGGTGCGACGGCCCTGCAGCATCCAGCGCGCAATCGGCCCGGCCTTGAGACCGATGCGCTCCACGTAGGGCGTGCGGATCACCGACAGCGGCACGCCCGTGACGCGCTCGGTGAGCACGATGTCGGCCTCCGTGGCGGCGACGATCGCCTGCTTGTAGTCGGCGTGGGCGCCGCACTCGTCGGTCGCGATGAAGCGCGTCCCCATCTGCACGCCGGCGTATCCCATCCTGAGGGCAGCGACGAAGCCCGCTGCATCGCCGATGCCGCCGGCACACACCAGGGGGACGCCGAGGTCCCCCAGCTCATCGACGAGCTGCACGGCGCTCTTGGGCCCCGCGTGCCCCCCGGCCCGGTCGTTCACGGCGATCAGGCCGTGGACTCCCCCCGCCAGGCCCTTCTCGGCCCACTTCCGCTCCGTCACGTCGTGGTAGACGATGCCCCCCACCGGCGCGGCGCGCTCGACCACCCAGCGGGGGTTGCCGAGTGAGGTGACGAAGAAGCGCACGCCTTCCTCCAGCGCCACGTCGAGCCACGCCTTCATGCGGTCGAGGTAGAACTTGGAGCTGCGCTCGATCAGGACATTCATGCCGATCGGCTTGTCGGTGAGGCGGCGGATGAGCCGCAGGCCTTCGCGCAGGTCGTGCCCGTACACGTAGATCATCGAGAGCGGCTGGACGACGCCGATGCCACCGGCGGCGGAGACGGCCGCCACGAGCTCCGGGTTCGAGCAGGGATACATCGCTCCGCAGATCAGCGGCACCTCGATGCCGAGCTGCCGCGTGAGGCTCATCGCGGAGGCCGCAGCCGCCACCGCGCGGTCGCCTGAGCCACGACGTCGCCGGCGGAGTCGCTGACCGTGACTACGGCCTCTTGCTCGCGCTCCGCGCTGACGTCCAATCCCGTGACGCGGCACTCGGCGATCAGCCGGCCGCGCGCCTTCTTCTGGTAGGTGATCGAAAAGCCGGTGACGATGCCTTGCACGCCCGGCGCCAGCCCCGAGAGCACCGCGAGCCCGCTCGTGAGCTCGGCGAAGTTCGCCAGCGCCATCGCGTGCACGGAGTTGAGGTGGTTGCGCACGCGGCGGCGGTCGCGCAGGGCCGCGCGGCAGAACCCGGGCGCCAGCTCCTCGACTCGGGCGCCGATCGTACCGGAGTAGGGCGTGATGCGTCCGAGCAGCAGGCTGAACAGCGTCTTGCCCCCGGGGAGCGGGGCGAGACGGCGCCACAGGGCGCGCAGCCGTTCACCGGGAGCGGGCATAGCCACGCCTGAATGTAGCGTCTACTTTCCCGCGAGGGAGGAAAACCATGTCACCGCTGCTCTCCGCCGGTACGCCGGCCCCGGACTTCACGTTGCCGCGCAGCCCGGACGCAAAGCTCCGGCTCGCTGACTCGCGCGGCCATCCCGTGATCCTCGCGTTCTATCCCGCCGACTGGAGCCCCGTGTGCGGGGACGAGCTTGCGCTCTTCAACGAGGTGCTGCCGGAGTTTCAGCGCTACCGCGCCGAGCTGCTCGGCGTCTCGGTGGACAGCGTCTGGTGTCACAAGGCGTACCGCGAGGCGCGCCACTTCGATTTTCACCTGCTCGCGGACTTCGAGCCCAAGGGCGCCGTGTCGCGCGCGTACGGCGCGTATGACGCGCAGAACGGCTCCTCGGAGCGCGCCTTGTTCGTGGTCGACGCCGGCGGCGTGATTCGTTGGAGCTACCTGTCCCCGGTGGCGGTAAACCCGGGCGCCGACGGCATCCTCGCGGCGCTCGAAGGACTCAAGTGAGCGCGCGGCTCACGCCGCGGGTGGGCGCACGCGACCACGCGCAGGGCCCCGAGGACGCGCCCGTCACCCTGGTCGAGTACGGCGATTACGAGTGTCCGCATTGCGGGCGCGCTTACCCGATCGTGAAGACGTTGCAGCGGACCTTGGGGAATGACTTGCGGTTCGTATTCCGCAACTTTCCGCTCGCCAAGTCGCACGAGCACGCGGAGCATGCTGCCGAGATGGCCGAGGCCGCCGGCCATGAGGGGAAATTCTGGCCGCTGCACGATGTGTTGTTCGAGAATCAAGACGCGCTCGAGGACCAGGATCTCATCGGGTACGCCGCCTCCCTCGGCATCGATCCGGCGTGGGCCGCGGCGGCGCTGGCGAAGGGCGTGTTCACCGAGCGGGTGCGTGAGGACTTCGCGAGCGGCGTGAAGAGCGGGGTGAACGGCACGCCCACGTTCTTCATCAATGACGTTCGCTACGACGGCTTGTTGCACGCGACGGCGCTGCTCGAGGCTCTGGTCATTGCCGCCACGCCCGAGTGAGAGTCCTCCTCGGCACCCGCGACTTGTTGTTTCGTTCGAAGCTGGGCGCGGTGGTGGCGGCGGCGGGCGCGGAAGTTGTGGCGGCAGACGCAGACCTCGTGGTGCTGGACGTCGAAGCCCCTGGTGCCGTGGAGCGGATCCGGGGGCTCGTCTCACAGGGGGTCGCCGTGCTGGCGTTTGGCCCGCATGTGCGCGCCGAGCTGCTGCGCGCGGCCCGGGAAGCGGGCGCGACCGCAGTCCCCAACTCGCAGGTGGAAGACGCGCTGCGCCAGGCTATCTTTCCCGAACCATGACCCACGCGACCACCGTCACGTTGCCGCCCGCGGAAGTGCTGGCCCGCGCCGAGGCGTTCTTCGCCGAGCGCGTCCCCAATGCCGCCGCCTTCCTCGAGAAGTCGGGGCCCCGGTTTGTGGTGCTCCGGGGGCAGGGAGGCGAGGAAGTGGTGTTCAGCGCCTGGGAGGATGTGGGCGGCGGCGTGACCCGGGTCCGCGCGTCGACGCTGTTCTTCGACCAGGCGGTGGACCGGTTCTTCTCGACGCTGCCGCTCGCCTCGGCCGTGGAGGTCGCATGACGGCCGCCCTGGGGGCGCAGCGATTCGCCGTGCGGGTGATGGTGACCACGGTGTGGGACCAGGTCTTCCTGCCCGTGGATGCCGGCACCACCGCCCTCCAGCTCAAGCGCGAGGCGCTGCGGGCCGCGCTGAAGCGCTCGGGGATCGACGAGAGCGCCTACATCGTGAAGTTCCGCGGCGCCCAAGTGCTCGATGAATCCGTGACGCTCGGCGCGCTCGGCGCGGTGCCGAACGCCCCGTTCATCGTGCTGCCCGCACGCCGCCAGCCGGTGCGGTGAACTTCCTCACGCTCGCCACGCTCGGGTTGTTGCTGTTCAACGCCACCCTCCTCGCTTGGGCCGGCGTGGGGATGGAGCGGCCTTGGCTCCTCGTCGCGGCTGGGGTGTGCGTCGCTGCGAGCGTCCTCGTCGTGCTCGCGTGGCGCCGGTACCGTCGCATTGTCGCCGAGCTTCCGGATGCCCGCCGCGAGATCAAACGGGAAGTGGAGTCGCTCCGCGAGCTGCTGCGAAACCGCAGGTGACCGCCGTTGTCTGGAATCCCGCCTGCCGGACGCACTACGGCGGCGCGGGACACCCCGAACGCCCCCAACGCATCGAGGCGGTGCTGGACGCGCTGCGCAGTCCCGACCTCGCCGCCTTCGTCACGTGGACCGAGGCGGTGCCCGCGGCCCGCGCCGCGCTCGAGCGGGTCCATCCGGGTCCCTATCTGGACAGCCTGGAAAGGATCGCCGCCCGGGGCGGCGGAGCGCTCGACGCCGACACCTTCCTCGGTCCGTCGAGCTGGGAAAGCGTCCTCGCTTCTGCCGGCGTGGCGCTGGTCGCGGTCGAGCGGGGGATTGAGGCGGGCACGGCCTTCGCCGCGACGCGCCCGCCCGGCCACCACGCCCTCGCCACGCAGGCGATGGGCTTCTGCTTCCTCAATAACGTCGTCATCGCGGCGCGGCACGCCCAGGCGCTCGGCTGCGCCCGCGTGCTGATCGTGGACTGGGACGTGCATCACGGCAACGGCACCCAGGCGCTGGTCGAGACCGATCCCACGATCCGCTTCGTCTCGATGCATCAGTATCCCTGGTATCCCGGCACCGGCGCCGCGGACGAGCGTGGGGTCGGCAACGTGTTCAACGTGCCGCGGCCGGGCGGGTTGCCGCGCGCCACCTACGTAAACGATCTGTTGACAGCGGTCGACGCGGCACTGACCGGCTGGACACCAGACGCATTGCTCATTTCAGCCGGCTTCGATTCCCTCGCCGGCGACCCGCTCGGCGAGTTCACGCTCGAACCGGAGGACATCGCGACATGGACCGCGGCGTTGCGCGAGCTGATGCGCGGACGTCCCGTCATCGGCGTGCTGGAAGGTGGATACCGCCTCGACTTGCTGGCGGCCGGTGTGCGCGCGCACGTGCGCGCGCTTGCCTGACCCGCGTCCCGTCCTATACTTCAGATGTGACCGCCACCGCCGCGCCCCCGCAGGCCTCCAAGCACTGGCCGACCAGCATCTACCGCCGCCCCGACGGCACGCTGGAGCAGGACATCGCGCCCGCGCGCATCCGGGAGATCGTCCAGAGCGGTGAAGGCGAGCTGTGGGTGGACATCGACAGCACGAGCATGCACCAGCACGCGCTGCTCGAGAAGGTGTTCGAGTTCCACCCGCTCTCGATCGAGGACACGCTCTCCCCCGCCACCCGGGTGAAGCTCGAGGAATACCCGCGTTACGTCTTCGTGGTGATGGCGGGTGTGCGATTCGACGAAGGCACGCCGGACCCGTTCGACCTCGAGACGATCAACCTGTACTTCTTCCTCGGCAAGAACTTCCTGGTCACTGTGCACGCCGTCGCCCAGAAGAGCTGCGGCACGGTGCGCGAGCGCCTGGTGCGCAATCCCGAGCTGCTGGCGCGCGGCGCCGAGATGACGATGCACAACATCATCGACCAGGCGGTGGACGCCTACTTCCCCCTGGTCGAGCAGCTCAACACGATGGTGGATACGCTCGAGGAGCGGCTGTTCGAGCAGTTCGACGAGAAGCTGATCCACGAGATCTTCAAGGCCAAGCGGGCGGCGTTCTCGTTCCGGCGCCACATCGGGCCGCTGCGCGAGGTCCTGAACATCCTCACCAACCGCCCCTGTACCTTCATCCGGTCCGAGACCCAGCTTTACTACCGCGACGTCTACGACCACACGATCCGGATCATGGAATCGCTCGATACCGTCCGCGACCTGCTCGCCGGCGTGCTCGAGACCTATCTGTCGCAGACGTCCAACCGGATGAACAAGGTGATGAAGCAGCTGTCGATTGTCGCGACGATCGCGCTGCCCCTGATCGTGGTCGGCGGCGTGTACGGAATGAACTTCAGCCAGATGCCGTTCACGCATTCCCCCTGGGGGTTCCACGGTGCGCTGTTGTCCATGGTCGCCGTCTCGGGGGTGATGATGTGGGTGCTCAAGAAGAACAAATGGCTCTGAAGCTCGTCGTCGAGCAAAGCGGCATTACCACCAAACATCCCTTCGTCATCGCCCGCGGCTCGACGAACGGCTACAAGCGCGCCTGGGTGCGGCTCGTGGACGACGACGGGGTGGAGGGATGGGGTGAGGCCGACCCGTCGTCCTACTACGGCGAGACGCTCGATACGGTGCTCGCGGCCTTTGCCAAGCTCGCGCCGCACCTGCCGCGGGATCCCTTCGACCTCGAGGCCGCGGAGGCACGGTTCGCGCAGCTGGCGCCGCAGCACGCCGCCGCCCGCGCGGCCCTGTCGGCGGCCCTGCACGACCTCGTCGGCAAGCGCGTCGGCCAACCGCTGTGGCGGCTGTGGGGGCTCGACCCGCGCAAGGCCCCGCTCACCTCGTTCACGATCGGGCTCGACTCGTCGGAGAAGATGCGGGACAAGGTGCGTGAAGCAGCGGCGTACCCCATTCTGAAGATCAAGCTGGGCACGGACCGCGACGAGGAGATCCTCAAGACGATCCGCGCCGCCACCGACAAGCCGTTCCGCGTGGATGCGAACGCGGGCTGGACCGTCGCGCGCGCGAAGCAGATGATCCCGATACTCAAGGACCACGGGGTCGAGTTTCTCGAGCAGCCGCTCCCGCCGGGCGACCTCGACAGCCTCGCCGAGGTGCACCGCGTCGCGCGCAAGCACGACCTCCCCGTCGTGGTGGACGAGAGCTGCATCGTGGCCGCCGACATCCCGCGACTCGCGGGCAAGGTGGACGGGATCAACATCAAGCTCGCCAAGTGCGGCTCGCTGCGCGAGGCGCTGCGCATGATCGCGACGGCGCGCGCCCACGGCATGCTCGTGATGGTCGGGTGCATGATCGAGACGTCGCTCGGCATCACGGCCGCCGCGCATTTCACGCCGCTCGTGGACGCCGCCGACCTGGACGGCGCGGCGCTCACCGTGGACGATCCCTTCCTGGGCGCCACGGTCGATGGCGGCCAGATCCGCTTGCCGACCGAGCCGGGACTCGGCGTCCGCCGGCGATGAGCGACTCGGCGCGCTACGCCGAGGTCGTCCTCCCCGTACCGGTCTCCCGCGCCTACACCTACCAGATTCCCGACGCTTTGGCCGACCGCGCGGTCTGCGGCGCGCGGGTCGTGGTTCCGGTGCGGCGCGGTGCGGTGGTGGGGATCGTCACGGCCGTCAGCGATCAGGCGTCAGCCGTCAGCGGCATCAAACCGATTTCTGCGGCACCTGACGAGCAGCCGGCACTCTCACCCGCTTTGCTGCAACTCGGCTATTGGATCTCCGACTATTACGGTGCGCCGCTGGGGCTCGCGTTGCGGGCGATCCTGCCCGGTCCCCTGTGGAGCGTCGCGCGCCCGGAGGGCCCCGGCGAGGCCGCCGAGCGGGTGCTCGTGCTGACCGAACGGGTGGAGTCGCTGCTCGAGCGGGAGCGGGTGTTCAAGCGCTCACCCAAGCGGCGCGCCGCGTACGAGGCCGTCGAGGCGCTGGGGGGTTCGGCCCCGATCCGCCATCTCACGGACCAACTCAACTTGTCCGGCGGCGTCATCACTGGGCTCGTGACGCAGGGACTCGCGCGCATCGACCATTTGACCGAAACGCGCGACCCGTTTGCCGCCCTTTCGTCGCCGCCGCCTCCCACGCTCACGGCCGACCAGGAACGCGTGGTGGCGGCGATCGCCGTGACACCGGTCTCGACCCCCGTCTTGATCCACGGCGTGACGGGCTCGGGAAAGACGCTGCTCTACCTGGACGTGCTTCGGAGCATCGTGGCGTCGGGCGCCGGCGCCATCGTGCTCGTCCCCGAGATCGCGCTGACGCCGCAGACGGTGGCGCGCGTGCGCGGCGTCTTTGGCGATCAGGTGGCGGTGCTGCATTCGGGCCTCTCGGACGGCGAGCGGGCCGATGCCTGGCGCGCCCTGCGGCGCGGCGAGCGGCGTGTTGCGGTGGGCCCGCGCTCCGCCGTGTTCGCGCCGGTACAGCGGCTCGGCGCCATCGTCGTGGATGAGGAGCACGACCCGAGCTACAAGCAGGGCTCGGCGCCGCGCTACCACGCCCGCGATACCGCCGTCGAACGCGCCCGGGTGGAAGGGGCCCGGGTGATTCTGGGCAGCGCCACACCGTCGCTCGAGACGCTCGACCTCGCCGCGCAGGGCCGTATCGTGACGTTCGCGTTGCCCGAACGCATCGGCGCGCGGCCGTTGCCGCCGGTCGAGGTGATCGACCTCAAGACAGCAAGCCGGGTGCCCGAAGCAGGCGCCATTCCCTGGACAGAGGCGCTGGACGGCGCGGTGGCCGGCGCCTTGAATCGCGGTGAGCAGGCCATTCTCCTCCTCAATCGCCGCGGGTTCGCCACGTTCGTGCAGTGTCCCGCCTGCGGCGACGTGCGCAGCTGCCCGAATTGTGCCATTGCCTTGACGGCGCACCAGACGCCGCCCGCGCTGCGCTGCCATTACTGCGGTCACGAGGAGCCGATTCCGGAGACGTGCCGGGTGTGCGGCCACGCGACCCAGCGGCTGCGCGGGCTGGGCACCCAGCAGCTGGAGCACTTCGTGGCGGCGCGCTTTCCCGCGGCACGCATCGCCCGGATGGACCTCGATACCACCAGCACCAAATGGGCGCACCATCGGATCCTGGAACGCGTGGCGCGCGGCGAGGTGGACATCCTGCTCGGCACGCAGATGATCGCCAAGGGGCTCGATTTCCCGAATGTGACGGTGGTGGGGGTGGTGGACGCCGATACGGGGCTCCATTTCCCCGACTTCCGCGCCGCCGAGCGGACGTTTCAGCTCGTGGCGCAGGTGGCGGGTCGGGCGGGGCGGGGGCCCAAAGGCGGGCGCGTATACGTGCAGACGCGCTCGCCCGACCACCACGCCATTCGGGCGGCGGCGGCCCACTCGGTGGGGGCGTTCGCCGCGGCGGAGTTGCCGCTGCGCACGCCGCCGAGCCCGCCGTATCCCCCCAGGATCGGGCTGGTGCGGTTCGTGGCATCGGGACTCGATCAAGCGCGCACCGCCGCGATCGCGGAGCGGGTGGCGGGCTGGCTGCGCCGCGCGGGGACGGAGCGCCTCGAAGGGGCGCTGACCGTGCTGGGACCCGCGCCGTGCCCGATCACGCGGCTGCGGGGCCTGTGGCGCTGGCACGTGCTGGTCAAGGCGACGGAGGCGCGGGCGCTCGGCCGCGTGGTGCGCGCCTGGCGCACGAAGGCGCACCGCGCGGTGACGGTGGATCGCGATCCCGTGTCGCTCTTGTGAAAGCGCTTTCATCCCGGGTATTTTCACCGGCCTGTGACCCGCCCTCGGTTTCAATACCGACCACCCAACTTCGATGCCCCGCCGCTTTCGGGGGCGCCCGAAGCGCGGTTCGAGCCCGCACCGGCCGACGGGGTTCTCCCCGACGGTTTTTTTTCGACTACGAACCTGCCGACCTACGTGAAAGTGGGAGGCGCCTGGCGCCGCCCGCGGCTGCCGCGCATGGACTGCGTGATCGTCCAGAACGCCACGGACGACCTCGTCGTGACGGAGCCGCGCCGGCTCAAGAAGGGCGAGCGCATCGCGGTGGGCGAGAACGAAGACGGCAGCGAGGGCATTTACGTCCACGCCGAGGGGTTCCTCGGCGGCCGCCACAGCGCCAACGAATTCCGCTTCATGCAGACCGAGGTGTCGCGCGAGCGGCCGGTGGACTACGCCGTGCTCGCCGAGCTGCTGGGCGAAGAGAAGCAGCGCGGCGGCAAGATCATGTGGGTCATCGGTCCCGCGCTGGTGCACGCCCGCGCGCGCGAGGACATGATCTGGTTCATTCAGAACGGCTATGTCGGCGCCCTGCTCGGCGGCAACGCCGTGGCGGTGCACGATCTCGAGGCGGCGATCTTCGGCACCACGCTCGGCATGTCCAGCTCGGGCGAGGGCGTCGAGGGCGGTCACGCGCTGCACATGCGCGCGATCAACACGATCCGTCGCGCCGGATCGATCAAGGCGGCCGTGCAGAAGGGCCTCGTGAAGGGCGGGATCATGCACGCGCTGACGACGCAGGGCGTCTCCTACGTGCTGGCGGGATCGATTCGTGACGACGGCCCGCTGCCCGAAGTCATCTCCGACACGCTGGCGGCCCAGGATGCCATGCGCGCCTTCACCGCGCAGGCGACGTTCGCCGTCTTCGTGGCGACGGCGCTGCATGCGATCGCCGTGGGCAACATGCTGCCCGCCTTCGTCGATTCTCCCAGTCCCGACGAGGTGCGGCCCCTCACGACGATTTGCGTGGACCAGACGGAGTTCGTGGTGAACAAGCTGCGCGATCGCGGCACGCATCAGGCATACGGGGTCGTGACGAACGCGCAGGACTTCATGCACGTGCTGCGATTCTACGTGGAGCGATGGGAGCAGGCTCGGACCCCCGCGTCCCTTTCCCGGTAGCACCGGGGCAGGGTCCGGGGTGGGCCAAGGTGGCCGCGGCCGTCGCCGCGGAGATGCCGTCCGCGGAGATCGCGGCCATCTACCTGTTCCGGCCGATCAAACGGGAAGGGCGGGAGTGGGGGACGGCGGTGGTGACCCGGAAGAGCGGGGAGGACCGGTTGCGCGTTTACACGGCGAAATACATGCTCATCGTCCGCGGCAAGGACCGCGGGCAGGCCAAGGTGGAGCTGACGGAAGTGGGACTCAGCCCCGCCGACGTGCTGGCGCAGGTGATGGCGGCGACGGCCGACCGCTCGGGAGAGACAGAGCCGCCGGTGGAGCTCGCTCCGGGGGCGTGGTATGAAGGTTGACGGCCGGCGGCTGCTCGACACCTTCCGGCGGCACCTGCACGAGCGCGGGCTTCCGGTGACGCACCAGCGGCTGGCGGTGGCGGAGGCCATCTTCTTCTCCGGGGACCATCTCTCCGCGGAGGACATCGCCGGCCGGGTGGCGAAGGGGGGCGGCGGTCCCGTCGGCACCGCGACGGTGTACCGGACGCTCGAGCTGCTCGTCGGGAGCGGGCTCGTGACGGAGCACGACTTCGGCGAGGGCTTCAAGCGCTACGAGCCGGGCCCAAGCGACGGCGCGCCGCATGAACATTGTATTTGCTCCTCGTGCGGAGCGGTGACGGAGTTTTCGAACGATCGCCTGGAGCGCATGATCGCCCTGCTCGCGGAGGAGGTGGCGTTCCGGCCCCACCGCCATCGTCTGGAGATTTACGGTCTGTGCCGGCAGTGTCAGCAGTCGAACCCTTTAGCGCGCGCGAGGTAGTGAGTTGATCGACTCACGAATGTTCATCCCGACCAAGGCCTTTCTCACCAAGGGCGTCGGTCGGCACAAGGAAAAACTCACGAGCTTCGAGATGGCGCTGCGGGACGCCCACCTCGCCAATTTCAACCTGGTGCGCGTGAGCTCGATCTTCCCGCCGCATTGCGAACTGGTGGATCGCGAGGAAGGGCTGAGCATGCTGAAGCCCGGCCAGGTGCTGTTCACCGTGGTGGCCGAGTCGGCGACGAACGAGCCGAGCCGCCTGGTGGCGGCGTCGATCGGCCTGGCGCTCCCCGCCGATCCGTCGCATCACGGCTACATCTCGGAGCATCACAGCTACGGCCAGAACGAAGTGGCGGCCGGCGAGTACGCCGAGGACCTGGCGGCGTCGATGCTGGGCACCGTACTGGGGGTACCGTTCGATCCGGACAAGGCGTGGGATGAGCGCCGCGAGCAGTGGCTCCTGTCGGGGGAAATCGTCCGCACGATGAACGTGACCTCGACGGCCGAGTGCGGAGAAGACGGGCGCTGGACGACGGTGGTGTCGGCCGTTGCCTTCTGCGGATAGGGTCTCGCTTGCGGTCGCATTCACCGCGGGGTTGCTGAGCTTTCTCTCGCCCTGCGTGCTGCCGTTGATCCCGAGCTACGTCGGGTTCTTGACGGGGATGTCGGCGGAGGAACTGGAGCATCGGCGCGGCACGGCAGTACTGCACGGGCTGTGGTTCGTCGCCGGGTTCACGCTCGTATTCGTGTTGCTGGGCGCCGGCGCGTCGGCTGTGGGGAACCTGTTCCGAGCGCAGCAACTGTGGCTGGGGCGGATCGGCGGCGTGCTCGTGATTCTCTTCGGCCTCTACCTGCTGGGCGTGCTGCGGCCCGCCTTCTTGATGCGGGAACGGCGCATCGACCTCGCCCGCAAGCCGCTCGGGTACTTCGGCTCGGGCGTCGTAGGCTTCACCTTCGGCGCCGCGTGGACACCGTGCATCGGACCGATCCTCGGCGCGATCTTGACACTGGCGGCGACGCGGGAAGGCTTAGGGTCGGGTGTGGGCTTGCTGGGCGTATACGCCCTGGGGCTCGCCGTGCCGTTTCTCCTCACGGCCTTGGCCCTCGACCGGTTCCTCGTCTGGTTCCAAAGGTTCCGCCGCTACCTGGTGTGGGTGGACCGGACGGCGGGCGTCATGCTGATCGTGCTGGGGGTGTTGCTGGTGACCGACAACTTCACCCTGCTCGCGGGGTACTTGCAGTCCCTGACCCCCGACTTTTTAAGGAGCAGATTATGACCATGCGACAGACCACCGCGCTGCTGCTGAGTGTTGCCCTTCTCGGCGCCTGCGCCAAGGGCGAGAACGCGAACAACGCGTCGGCCGACTCGACCGCGCGCAACCTGACGCTCGCCCCCGCCGATTCCTCGGCGGCGCTGCACGACGCGCCGGCGAATCCGCCGGCCGCTGCGCCCGTGACACCGCCCGTCACGGCGCCGGTCTCGCGGCCCGCGGTCACGCGTCCCAAGCCGCCCCCCGCGCCCGCGACCGCGACGCTGCCCGCGGGCACGCACTTCGACATGGCCGCGGCCGACACGATCACCTCGCGCACCGCCAAGCCGGGGGATCCCTTCACGGCACGCGTGGTCGAGGACGTCCGCAACGCCGCCGGCAAGGTGGTGATTCCGGCGGGCTCGCAGGTCAGCGGCACGATCAGCGACGTGAAGCCGGCGCCGAACCCCCGGACGCCGGGGACGCTGACGCTGGCGGTCTCGAGCGTCACGATCCGCGGGACGAACTATCCGCTCGACGCCACGATCGACTCGCTCGAGACGATCCATAAGGGTCGCGGCGTGACCACGGGCGACGCGGCGAAAGTGGGCGGCGGCGCGGTTGCCGGCGCGATCCTCGGCCGGGTGCTGGGCGGGAACAAGCGCGGCACGATCATCGGTGGCGTCGTGGGTGGCGCCGTCGGAGCCGGTGTGGCCGCGACGAGCAAGGATTCGGACATCGTGCTCCCCGCCGGGGCGCACATCATCGTTACGGTGACGAAGCCGCTGACCGTCCGTCTCTAATCCCAAAGGGAGGGCCTGCGCATGAGCATCCGTGCCAAGCTGTCCGCGATGATGTTCTTGCAGTTTTTCATCTGGGGGGCTTGGTACACGACGGTCGGCAATTACATGGCGGCGCATGGGATGGCCGCGCTGGCGTACCTGCCGTATACGGTCAACCCAGTCGCGGCCATTGTCGCGCCGTTCTTTCTGGGCCTCGTCGCGGATCGGTACTTTTCGACGGAGAAGGTGCTCGGCGTGCTGCACATCCTGGGCGGCGTCTTCATGCTGCTCGCCCCTCGAACGACGGGGGGCGTTTTCATTTTCTTTCTGCTGCTCTACAACCTCTGCTACATGCCGACGCTGGGACTGGCAAACTCGCTCGCGTTCCACAACATCCAGGACCAAGAGAAGCAGTTCCCGTTTATTCGGGTGTTCGGCACCGTCGGTTGGATCGCCGCCGGGCTCTTCATTGGGTTCGTGTTGAGCCAGTTCACTCAGGGGCAGATGCCGGATACGACCTCGTTGCCGCTGTACACCACGGCCGTCGTCAGCTTGCTCCTGGGTGTCTTCAGCTTCAGCCTGCCCCACACGCCGCCGCCGGCGGCGGGACGACCCGTATCGATTCGCAGCATCGTCGGTCTCGATGCGCTGAGAGAGCTTGGTAGTCCGCCCTTCTACGTGTTCATCATCTGCTCACTGCTCATTTGCATTCCCTTGGCGGCGTACTATGCCTACGCTCCCGTCTTCGCCAAGGTCGCCGTCTACAACGTGGGTACGCACAACCTCGTGACCGCCGTGCTGCCGAACCCCTCGTCGCTGATGACGCTCGGTCAGATGTCCGAGACCGCGTTCATGCTGCTCATGCCGCTGATGTTCACCCGACTCGGCGTGAAGAAGATGCTGCTGGTGGGCATGGGAGCGTGGGTGCTTCGATACGCGCTGTTTGCGCTCGCCGCGCCCAGCGCGGTGTTCTGGCTCATCGTCACGGGAATCCTGCTCCACGGCGTCTGCTATGACTTCTTCTTCGTCACCGGCCAGATCTATGTCGACAAGAAGTCGTCGCCGGCGGTGCGCGGCCAGGCTCAGGGGTTCCTGGTGCTGGTCACCTACGGGGTGGGGATGCTGGTCGGCAGCTTGATTGCGGGCAAGGTGTACAACGGCTTCCTCGGGGCGGGGACAGACCTGACGCTCGCTCAATTCGCGAAGTTCTGGCCGCTGCCGGCGGGATTCGCCGTGGCGGTCTTGCTCTTGTTCGGGCTACTGTTCCGAGAGCAGAAGGCTACGGCCTCCGGTAGTTGACGTCGAGGATCGCCAGCCGGCGCAAGTGCGTGCCGAGCCGGGCGCTGAAGTCGGCGAAGTTCTTGCGGTCGGCCCGGGTCCAGACGACCTCGGCGAGCGCGCACAGCCGCGGGAACACCATGTACTCGGCCTGCTTGGGATCGGGGATGTACTCGGTCCACATCTGACCTTGCGCCCCGAGGACGTGGCGCGCTTGAGCCGCGTTGAGGGCGTCCGGGACCGGGTCGTAAGAGTACACGGTGTCGATGGGCAGGTAGCCGCCGATCGCGAGCGGCTCGTGCGCCGTCTCCAGCGTCGCGTAGTGATCGAAGTAGGTGTGTGAGCCGGGCGTCATCACGACGTCGTGATCCGCCTGGGCTGCCGCGATCCCCCCGTCCGTTCCCCGCCACGACATCACGACCGCGTTGGGCGCGAGACCCCCTTCAAGGATTTCGTCCCAGCCCACGAGCGTACGACCGTGCGCCGTGAGGAACGCGTCCATCTGCCCGATGAACCAGCTCTGCAGGGTGGCGGCGCTGTCTGCGCTGATCCCGCGCAAGGCCAGCCATTGCTCCTTGTCGGCCTCGTCGCCACCCACGTGGATCCAGCGGCCCGGGAACAGGCCCATCACCTCGGTGAGCACGTCCTGGTAGAAGCGGATCGTCGGCTCCTCGGGCTTCAGGATGTTCGGGGAGACGCCCCATCTCGTCCACACTTCGATCTGGCTGCCGGTGTTGCCGAGCTCCGGGTAGGCGGCGATCGCCGCTTGCGAGTGGCCCGGCATCTCGATTTCGGGTACGACTGTCACGAAGCGCGCGCGTGCGTAGGCGACGACTTCGCGAATGTCATCCTGCGTATAGAACCCGCCATGCGGGCGGCCGTCGAACGTCCACTTGGTCGAGTCGCCGCGGTCGGGGTTGCCAACGATGGTCTGGGTGCGCCAGGCGCCGACTTGCGTGAGCCGCGGGTACTTGAGGATCTCGATGCGCCAGCCCTGATCGTCCGTGAGGTGCCAGTGGAAACGGTTGAGCTTATGGAGGGCCAGCAGGTCGATGTACTTCTTCACGAACTCCTTGGGCATGAAGTGCCGCGCCACGTCGAGGTGCGCGCCGCGCCAGCTGAAGCGCGGGTAGTCCTCGATCGTCACGGCGGGGATGCTCCAGGTCACGCCCGGCACCGCGGCCTGGCGGAAGACCTCGACGGGGAGCAGCTGGCGCAGCGTCTGCACGGCGTAGAACGCGCCCGCGGGCTTCGACGCTCGGATCGTGATGCCGGCGGGCGTCACCACGAGGCGATAGCCTTCCTCGCCGAGCCGCGCGAGTGTCGTATCGGTGCGGATCGAGACGGCGCCACCCGCCGCCCGCACCGGAACGCGATAGCCGGTGGCCGGCAGCACGTAGTCGGCGAGCGCGTAGCCGACGTCGCGCATCGCGGCGTCGGTCGCGATGACGGTTCGCGCCGTGAGCACGAAGGCTCCCGGGGCGCGCGTGAGTCGGACGGGTTGTGGGATGACGGAGAGGCTCGAATCTTGACTTACGAGCGCTAGCGCGAGGAGAAGAGCGATGGTCATTTTGAGAAAGTGACCGTCCCCAGAAGTCTCCACAAGACCCTCGGTTTACTCGAGTACTTCACCTTCGGCTTCGGCAGCATGGTCGGGGTGGGGTGGGTCGTGTTGATGGACGACTGGCTCGGCCGCGGCGGGCCGGGCGGCGCGATGCTGGGGTTCCTGCTGGGGGGACTGCTGCTCCTGCCGATCGCGCGCACGTATGCCCGTCTGGTGCGAGACGTGCCCGACGCGGGCGCGGAGATCGCCTATACGGAGCGCGTGTTCCCGCCGTTCCTGAGCTTCGCCACCGGATGGATCATGGTGCTCGCCTACGCGATCGTGTGCCCGTGGGAGGCCGCGGCGATCGGCAACCTGCTGGCGCGCGTCTTCCCGGCGATGAACGCGCTGCCGCTGTACGAGGTCGCGGGGAAGGTCATCACGGCGCCGCGGCTCGTGGCGGGGCTGCTGCTGACGGCGCTCGTGACGGTCGTGAACTACCGCGGCATTCGGCTCAGCGGCCGGTTTCAGGATGTGACGACGCTCGGCCTGCTGGCGTGCTTCGCGGTGTTCGGGACGCTCGGCTTCGCGCGCGGCAGCGCGGCGACGCTGGCGCCGCCGTTCGCGGCGACGGGCCCGTTCATCTCGGTGCTCCTGGTGATGCAGATCGTGCCCTACTTCATGACGGGGTTCGAGTCGGTGGCGAAGGCTTCCGAGGAGGCGCGCCCCGGCTTCGACCCGCGCGACTTCGGACGCGCCATCACGCTGGCGGTGGTCGCCGGCAGCGCGTTCTACGCCCTGGTGGTGGGCGCCGTGGCGTTCGTCTATCCGTGGCGCGAGCTGGTCGCGAACCACCTGGGGACCGAGGCGGCGTTCGCGCGCGCGTTCGGCTCAGCGGCGATCGCCCGGCTGATACTCGCCGCGGCGTTTCTCTCGCTCTTCAAGGTCATGAACGGGAATTTCATGGCCGCGACACGGCTGTTGCTGGCGCTGGGGCGCCGCGGGCTGGTGCACCCGTCGCTCGGCGCCGTGCACCCGCGCTACGGCACGCCGCGGGTGGCGATCGTGTTGCTGGCGCTGCTGACGGCCGCGACGGCGTTTCTGGGCGATGCCCTGCTGGTGCCGGTGACGGAGGTGGGAGCGCTGGCGGCGGGGGTGGGTTGGTGTGCGGCGTGCCTCACCCCCTTACTCCCCCTCTCCGCGTTGCGGAGAGGGGGACGGGAGGTTGGGACGGCGATCCTCGGCGTGGCCGTGAGTCTCGCGATCGTCGCCATGAAGGTCGTGCCGGGGGTTCCCGGGAGCTTCACGACCTCCGAATGGATCGCATTCGCCGCGTGGTGCGCGCTGGGTGCGGCGTTTTGGATAAGGCGCTAGGGGGGCGGCGCGCTCCGCTCAGGATGACAACGTCGCGGGTCGCATTGTCAAAGAAGAAGGGGAGATCAGTGTGGAGGCAGGTCTTCCCAAGTAGGGTTATGCTCTTCGATTAGCCGGATCTTCCGAGCCCGAACCCAGCCCTTGATCTGCTTCTCACGCGCAATGGCGTCGAGGACGTAGCGGAACTCCTCGAAGTACACGAGCCGGATCACTCGGTACCGGCTCGTGAACCCGGAGACGAGACTTTTGTGCTCGTGGACACGCCGCGCCAGGTTGTTCGTGACGCCCGTGTACAACACCCGCGAGCGGCTGGCCATGATGTACACGTAGTAGACGCGCATGAGCCGGCATAATCGCGCGTCTGGAGCTCTGGTCAGGCATCAATTCGCCGCCGTCTGGTACTCAATCCTGCCTCTTTTCTTGTTCAAGGAGCAAGCGAAGCTGTCATCCTGAGCGCCGTAGGCGCGAAGGATCTGCTTGTCCGCGCGCTTCGCTCAGGATGGCAGCTCCCTCACCCAAATGTTCCGGTACCGCACCGGATGGCCGTGGTCCTGCAGCATCAGCGGCAGGCGATCGGCGTGCGGACGGTACCGCGCGACGGCGTTATGCACCGTCCAGCCGGTGATCGTGTCGTTGTCGTGCACCAGGATGCCGTTGTGGAACACGGTGACGCGCGCCGGCTGCACGACCGAGCTGTCGGGGCCGAATACGGGACGATGGAAGACGATGTCGTAGGTCTGCCACGCGCCCGGCGGCCGGCTGGCGTTCACGAGGGGCGGCGTCTGGCCGTAGATCGCCCCCGCTTGGCCGTCGGCATACGTCTCGTTCTGGTAGGAATCGAGCACCTGGATTTCGTAGTGGCTCATCAGGAAGACGCCGCTGTTGCCGCGGTCCTGGCCATCACCTTCCGCGGGCAGCGGCGCGCGCCACTCGATGTGCAATTGCACCGACCCGAACCCGCGCCTGGTCATGATGTTTCCCGTGCCCTTCATGACCTCCATGTAGCCGTCCTTCACCAGCCACTTGGCGGGCTTGCCGGCCGAGTCGGCGCTCTGCCAGTCCGCGAGGCTCTTGCCGTCGAACAGGACGATCGCGTCCGCGGGCGGCGGCAGCGGCGGCTGCTCGGGCGCGGGCATGACGACGGGCGGTTTGGGACGATCGGGCGAGTTCGGCGGCCATTGGCTTTGCATGAGTGCGAGTACCGCGACGGTGAGGATCATGGTTTCCAGGTTCCTTTGGCGACCGCGGGGACAAAGTTCTCGATGCCCGGCGGGGGAAAGTCGAGCGTCTTACCCTGCTCGGCGCTCTGGTAGGCGGTCATCAGCACCTTCACCACCTCGAGGCCGTCGTCGAACGTGAGCGCCGGCTTCGTCCCGTCCAAGAAGGCGCGCACGAAGTGACGGTCCTCGGCTTCGTAACCGTAGGCCGCCGCCTCGCTCGGCACCACCGGCATAAGGCCCATCTCGGCGTTCTGCTTCTCCACGAGGTCCTCACCAGCCTTGCCGCTGACCTCGCGGCTGAAAAACAGCTTCAGCCCAGAGTCGAGCGTATTCCACGACATCGAGTACTCGGGGCCGAGCAGCTCGGCGGAGAGGCGCAGGCCGGCGCCGACAAAGCTCCACGACGTCGTCGCTTCGCCGAAGACGCGGTGGCCGTCGTCGGTGGCGTACTCGATCATCACGCTGGCAAAGTCTTCGCTGGGCTTCTTGGAGTAGTCCACGTCGGCGCCCATCATGCCGGTGAGCTTCTTGGCGTACGCCGGACGCGACCACTTGAGACTGGCGATGTGACCCGTCACGCGCACCGGCCGCACCGACGTAGTCGGCTTCCCGGGCTCGGTGAGCAGATGCTGCACCACGAGCGCCGAGTGGCACATCATGTCGTTCAAGACGCCGCCGCCCTGGAGGTGGCCCTGCCAGAACCACGGCATGTGCGGCCCGCTGTGCTCTTCCGCGGCGCGCGCCAGGTAGGGGCGCCCGGTGATCTTGGCGCCGCGCGCCCAGAGCAGGGTGCGGCCCGTGGCGACGTGCGGTGCGAACAGCTGGTTCTCGAGATAGCCCGTCGCGACGCCGGCCTGCTTCACCATCTCGACGATTTTCTTGGCCTCGGCGACGTTGCGCCCCAGCGGCTTCTCGCACGCGATGCCGAGCAGCTTGGCGCCGCCCTTCACCGCGGCGACGATCTCCTCGAAGTTCGCGATGCGCGCGAAGTTCGGCCCGCAGACCCAGATGGCGTCGATGGCGGGGTCCTGCACCATCGCGGTGATGGTGGGGAAGGCCTTGGCATCGCCGACGCCGAGCTTGCGTGAGAGGGCCGCCGTCTCCGTGGCGTTCTTGGGGTTGGGGCTCCACACACCGAGGACGTCGGCGTCACGCACGCCGATGAATCCCTGGAGGTGGAACTTGGCGTTGAAGCCGCTGCCGATGATGCCGATACCGAGACGCTTGGCTGCGGGCATCAGTCGCCGTACCTCACGTCGAGCTGCTTGAGCGCTGCGTCGGGACATCCCGTCCAGTTGGTCACGAATTCGTTTCCTCTGTAGTCGAGGTCGGCGATCCCGATCTTGCTCGAGTAGAATCCCGACGCGGTGAGGTCGCGGAACATGTTGAAGAAGGCGACGCCGTGGCTGTGCTCGGGCTTGGCGCGCTTGGGCCACGCGACGTCGTCGATCACGGCGGTGCGTTCGGTTTCGGCGCTCGCGACGAAGGTCTTGCTGAAGCGGTGCTGGCATTGATCGTCGAGCCAGGCGAGGCCGCCGCGCATCGGGATGCGGCCGTCGTCGCGCTCGTTCATCATGAAGTCCATGAACTCGGGCACGCCGGCGTCGCTGGCGCTGCCCGAGCGGTCGTCACGGGGAATCACGATGTCGACGAGCACGCGCACGGTCTCCCATTCGTGAGCGGTGAAGAACTTGGGTTGGACGGCCTGGCCTAAGGGCGCCGCGGCGCGGGCCGCGCGCGCCAGGTCCGCGGCGCGCCGCGCGTCCGCCGGTGTCCAGCGGAACGCGGTGGTGAGGGCCGCGAGCGCCGCCAGCCGCAGCGCCTCTCGCCGCGTCATGTCGTTCATAGCGCCCCCTTCTTCATCTGATCGGCGACGTAATCGCTGGTGCGCCATGAGAGCGCCATGATCGTCCAAGTGGGGTTCTTGTCGGCCTGCGAGGTGAACGGGCCGCCGTCGGCCACGAACAGGTTCTTCACGTCGTGCGCCTGGCAGTTGGCGTTGAGCACCGATGTCTTGGGATCGCTGCCCATCCGCGTGCCGCCCAGCTCGTGGATGATCGCGCCGCCCGGGGCGATGCCGTAGCCCTGGTCGGGCCCCGGCATGGGCGAGAAGACCTCGCCGCCCATCTCGGCGACGATGGCGCGGAACGTCTCCTGCATGTGCTTCACCTGCTTCAGCTCATAGTCGGCCCACTTCCAATGGAAGCGCAGCACCGGAATGCCGAAGCGATCGACTGTATTGGGATCGATCTCGCAGTAGCTGTCGTCGTTGGGGATCATCTCGCCGCGGCCCGAGAACCCAACATAGGCGCCGTAGTAGCGGCGGTAGTCTGCCTTGAGCTGCTTGCCGTAGCCGCCGCCCCCCGGGTACCGGTGGATCCCGCCCATGAACCCGTACGACGGCAGCCCCGCGCCGCCCCACACCTCGATGTGGTAGCCACGCGGGAAGTCGAGCTTCTTGTTGTCGAGCCACCACGGCATGTAGACGTGCATCCCGCCGACGCCGTCGTGGTTGTGCGGCACGTGGTCCATCATTTTGGGGATGAACCCCGAGACGTCGGTCCCGGTCGTATCGGTGATGTAGCGGCCCACGGTGCCGCTCGCGTTCGCTAGGCCGTTGGGGAATTGGGACGACTTTGAGTTGAGCAGCAACCGCGCCGTTTCCAGCGCGCTCGCGGCCAGCACGACGACCCGTGCCGCGACGAACTTCTCGGAGCCGTCGCGCGTGTCGATGTACGTCACGCCCGTGGCCTTCCCCGCGCCGTCGACGTTCACCTCGCGCACCATGGCGCGCGTCACGAGCGTGAGCCGGCCCGTCCTGAGGGCCGGCGCCACGAGCACGTTGGTCGACGTGAAGTTCGAGTTGGTGCGGCAGCCGCGGTTACACTGGCCGCAGTAATGGCACGCCGCGCGCCCCGCGAGCGATTGCGTGAGGATCGACAGCCGCGCGGGGATGCACGGGACGTTGAGGCGCTTGGAGGCCTGCTGGACCAGCAGCTCGTAGCAGCGCGGTCTGGGGGCGGGGAGGAAGATGCTGTCGGGCGCGTTGGGGAAGTTCTCCTTGCTGCCGAAGACCCCAATGAGCCGCTCCACGCGCTCGTAATAGGGCCTGATGTCGTCGTAGGCGATAGGCCAGTCGTCGCCCAGCCCGTCGAATGTCTTCGCCTTGAAGTCGCGCGGCCCGAAGCGCAGCGAGATCCGGCCCCAGTGGTTGGTGCGGCCGCCCAGCATGCGGGCACGCCACCAGTGGAACTTGTTGCCGGGGGCGACGGTGTAGGGCTCGCCGTCGATCTCCCACCCGCCGACGCAGGCGTCGAACTCGCCGAAGGGGCGCTCGCGGGTCGAGGCGCCGCGGCGCGGCGACTCGTACGGCCAGGTGAGCATCGCGGAGTCGGTGGTGTTGTCCCACGGCACTCCCGCCTCGAGCAGCGTGACGTTCACGCCGGCGCGGGTGAGCACATACGCGGCGATGCCGCCGCCGGCGCCGGACCCGACGATGACGACGTCGGCAGGGTCGCTCTTTCGCACCAGGTTCACCATCCCACCGCTCCCCCCGCGTACCGCGGATCGGGCACGCCGACCCAGCCGGCCGGCGTGCGTTGAATGGCCGCCACGATACCGCTCGTGCCGCGCCGCATCTCCACTTGGTGCCCCATCGCACGCAGCGCCGCGACGACGCCGTCGCTCAAGCCGCCGCGCTCGTAGCGGATCACGTCGGGCAGCGCCTGATGATGAATCCGGGGCGCCGCCACCGCGTCCGCCAGCGTCATGTGTTGATCCAGCACGTCGAGGATGACCTGCGCCACCGTCGTGATGATCGTCGGCCCGCCCGGCGTCCCCACAACCATCAGGAGCTGGCCGTCGCGACCCAGCACGATGGACGGCGTCATCGCCGAGAGCATGCGCTTGCCGGGCGCGATCGCGTTGGCCTCGCCCTGGACGAGTCCATACATGTTCGGCTTGCCGGGCGCCGACGTGAAGTCGTCCATCTCGTTGTTCAAGAGGAACCCCGCGCCCGTCACCGTCACCGCGCTGCCGAAGCCGCCGTTCAAAGTCGTCGTGACCGACGCGGCGTTCCCCGCCGTATCGACGATCGAATAGTGCGTCGTGTGCATCCCCGCGCCACCGGTCGTGGCCTGCGGCGGCGTGGGCGTCGCGCGGTTCGGATCGATCTGCGCGCGCAGCTCTGCGGCGTACGACTTGGAGAGCAGCCGCTCGAGCGGCATGTCTACAAAGTCGGGATCGCCGAGCCATTGGTTTCGGTCCACGAAGGCGCGGCGCATCGACTCGGCCAGGAGGTGAGTGTAGGCGGCGGTGCCGAACGCCGGGAGGGTGTCGTAGCCCTCCATGATGTTCAAGATCTCGCCCATCGTGACGCCGCCCGAGCTGGCCGGGGGCATCGAGTAGATCGTGTAGCCGCGATAGCTGAGCTGGATCGGCGTGCGCCACTTGGGCCGGTAGCGGCGCAGATCGTCCTTGGTGATGAGGCCGTGCCCGCGCGCCATCTCCGCGACGATCAAGTGGGCGATCTGGCCGCGATAGAACACGTCGGGACCCGAGTCGCTGATCAGCTGCAGCGTGCGGGCGAGGTCCGGTTGCTTCCACATGGTCCCGGCCGGCGGCGGATGGCCGCCGGGGAGAAACTGTTGGCGCGAGCCGGCGAAGAGGACGAGGCGATCGGAGTCGGAGGCGATCTCGCCCGCGCGCTCGGCATCGATGCGGTGGCCCTGCGCGAGGCGGATCGCCGGCGCGAGCAGTGTGGCCCAGGGGAGCGAGCCGCCGCGCTTCCACGCTTCGTACATCCCCGCGACGCTGCCGGGGACGCCTGAGGCGAGGTGGCCGGTCAAGCTCTTGTCGCTGACGTTGCCGGCGGAGTCCAGGTACATGTCGTGGCTCGCGCCGCCGGGCGCCATCTCGCGATAGTCGATCGCCTGGACTTGGCCGGCGGCGCTGCGATGCACGATGAAGCCGCCGCCGCCGATGTTGCCCGCGTCAGGCAGCACCACGGCGAGCGCGAAGCCCACGGCGACGGCCGCGTCGATCGCGTTGCCGCCTTGCTTCATCACCTCGATCCCCGCGGCGCTCGCGAGCGGGTGCGCCGAGACGACCATCGCTTTGGAAGCGGTGACGGGGGCGGAGTGGAGCGTCCAGCTCGCGGGGATCGACCGCGTCCCCTGGATGACGGCGTCGCGGGAGCCGGCGCCTGCGCGGGGGGGGGCCGGCGCAACGGCGGTTTCGGGACCGCGCGCGCCGCCGCAGGCAGCGACGAGCATGGCGGCGGCGGCGGCGGCGGTGATGGTCCAAAGGGAGGGCTGGCGCATCCGACAAGAATGAAGTTGACCGGGGCCGCGGTCAACGTCTAACTTGACGCCACAAAGCGCACTCAATGACCACTTCCGACTTCCGCGACCCCCGTCTCACCGAGCAGCGCAATCCGCGCACTGAGCGCATCGACGTTGCCTCGAGCCTAGAGATCGTCGACTTAATGAATGCCGAAGACGCCAGCGTGGCGGCCGCGGTGCGCGGCCAACGCGAGGGCATCGCCGCTGCAATCGAGCTGGTCGTCGCGGCACTGCAACAGGGAGGCCGGCTCGTTTACGTCGGGGCGGGGACGTCGGGACGCCTGGGCGTGCTCGACGCGACCGAGTGCCCGCCCACATTTGGAACGCCGCCCACGCTGGTCGTGGGCGTGATCGCCGGTGGCTACGGCGCGCTCGTGAAGAGCGCGGAGGGGGCGGAGGACGACGTGAACGCGGGGGCCGCGGCGATGGACACCGCGGTCGTCACACCGCGGGACGTCGTGGTCGGGATCGCGGCGAGCGGTACCACGCCATACGTCGGGGCCGCGCTGGCGCGCGCGCAGACACTCGGCGCCAAGACTGTGCTCGTGACCTGTTCGACGCCCCCCAAGCTGCTCATCGAGACATGCGACGTCGTGATTGTGCCCAAGGTCGGCCCGGAGGCGCTCACCGGCTCCACCCGTCTCAAGGCCGGCACGGCCACGAAGCTCGTCCTCAACACGATCAGCACCGGGGCGATGATCCGGCTCGGCAAGGTCTACGGCAATCTGATGGTGGATCTGGTGGCGCTCTCCGACAAGCTCAAGGACCGCGGGGAGCGCATCGTGATGGAGTGCGTCGGGGTCGACCGGGCACGGGCACGCGCCGCGATCGAAGACGCGGGCGGCAGCGTGAAACTGGCGATTGTCATGGCCAAGACGGGAGTCGGGCGTGAGGAGGCGGGGCGTGTGCTGGACGGAGCGGGGGGCTTTGTGCGGCGGGCCGTCGGTGATCCGCCGCCGGTAAAGCCGCGCGCGTGACCGAAGTCCTCGCCGTCGGGCTGATGTCGGGGACGTCGCTCGACGGCGTGTCGACGGCGTTGGTGCGACTCCAGGCCGATCCTCCGGCGGCGACGCTCGTCGCGTTTCGTCAGGAGCCCTACGGCGCCGCCGAGCGCGGGGCCATCATTGACGCGATGGCGCGGGGCACGCCGCGCGATCTTGCGTTCCTGCATGTGGCGCTGGGCGAGCGGTTCGCGGGGGCGGTGCTGTCGCTCTTGGCGGAGGCGCGCGTCGCGCCGCGCGATCTCGCATTCATCGCGTCGCACGGTCAGACGGTGTGGCACGAGCCGGGCAAAGCCACGCTGCAGCTGGGCGACGCCGCGGTGCTCGCCGAGCGGTTGGGGGTGCGGGTGGTGAGCGACTTCCGCGCGCGCGACGTGGCGGCGGGGGGGCAGGGGGCGCCGCTCGTGCCGCTCGCCGACGTGATGCTGTTCGGACACGAGGAGCGCGGCCGCCTGCTCTTGAACATCGGCGGGATGGCGAACTTCACGTGGGTGCCGCGGCGCGGCGTGACGGAGGGGGCGCTGGCGTTCGACACCGGGCCCGGGGTCGCGGTGATCGACGCGGTCACGCGCCGAGTGGATCCCGACGCCGCGTACGACGTGGGGGGTGAGCGGGCGCGGCGCGGGCGGCCGGCGCAGAAGCTGCTCGAGGAGCTGCTGGCGGATCCGTATTTCGATCAGGCGCCGCCCAAGAGCACGGGGCGCGAGCGGTTCGGTATCGAGTATGCGGACCGGCTGCTGGCGCGGGTGCGGAGCGGCGGGGGGGGCTCCGACAACGATGCCGTCGCGACCGCGACGGCGCTCACGGTGGAATCGATCGCCCGTGCGATCGCCCGCTGGCCTGGGAAGGACGGAGAGCTGGTGATCTCCGGGGGTGGGGCGAAGAACCCGGCGCTGGTCGAGCGGCTCGCCGCGCGGCTGCAGCCGCGTCCGGTCGTGTTGTTCGATCAGTTGTTCTTTGACGGGGAAGCGAAGGAGGCGGTCGCTTTCGCGTTTCTCGGTCATCAGACGATTCTCGGCAGGCCGGGGAATCTGCCAGCGGCGACGGGGGCGCGGGGCCCTAGGGTGTTGGGACACGTGACGCCAGGGTGAGGGGCTTGAGGTGGTGAGTGTCGGTTCGTTTTCTCCGTGTCCTAAAGGACCGGCTCGGCTAAACCGCACGTCCTGAAGGACGTAACCCAGCCTAGTGAGGGTTTATGACGAACGGCACCGAGCCCATGATCGTGTCGTACCTGACGCTGCGGCGGGTGGTGGGCTTTCTCGGCGTGATGCTCCCGATCGTCCTGGCGCTGTGGGGGTTTGCGATCACCAGCCCGCCCGCGCTGCGCGATTCCATCAGCGCCTACTACGACCTGCGCACGCGCGACGTGCTGGTCGGCGTGCTGTTCACGATCGCTTGGTTCATGTTCACTTATCACGGCCACGACAATCGCGACAACCTCGCCGGCTATTTGGCCTGGTTGTTTGCGCTCGGCGTGGCGCTCTTCCCCGCGAGCGGCTCGGCGCGCGAGAAGGCGGTGCACTTCGCCTCCGCGACGGGTCTGTTCCTCGTGCTTTCCTACTTCTCGCTCGGCCTGTTCACGCTGTCGGGGGCGACGCAGACGCCGCAGAAGCTGATGCGCAACCGGGTGTATCGGACCTGCGGGTACGTCATGCTCGGCTGCGTCGTACTGATCGGGTTGTACCACGCGTTCTGGCAGCACACGGTGCTGGCCACGTGGAAGCCGGTGTTCTGGCTCGAGTCGCTGGCGCTGTGGGCGTTCGGTTGGTCGTGGTTCGTCAAGGGCGAGACGTTGTGGAGGGATCCGCCGCCGGCATGACGCGGGCGCGGCTCGTGTTTCCGGCGCTGCGCGCACGCCGCGGAGTGTTCACGCACGAGCGCGCCAAGATCACCGCGGCGCTCAAGGCGGGCGTGGGCGGGTTCATCCTGTTCGGCGGCACGCGTGAGTCTGTCACCGCGCTCACGCGGGCGCTGCGCCGCGAAGCGCAGCGGGGACTGCTCATAGGCTCCGACTTGGAGCGCGGGCCAGGGCAGCAATTCCGCGGGCTCACCGAGCTGCCGCCACCGGCGGCGCTGGGGTTCCTGGACGATCTCGATGCCACATACGCCGCGGGGATGATCACGGCGACGGAAGCGTTCGCGGCCGGCGTCTGTTGGGCGTTCGCACCGGTGTGCGATCTCGACCTCGAGCCGCGCAACCCTATCGTGCAAACGCGGTCGTTCGGGCCTGACGCGGCGCGCGTCGCCGCGCACGCCGCGAAGTGGATTGCGGGGTGTCAAGAGCACGGCGTGATGGCGTGTGCCAAGCACTATCCGGGGCACGGGCGCGCGACGAGCGATTCCCACGAGGGGCTGCCGGTGGTGCAGACCAGCGAGCTCGAGTTGCGGCTGACCGACGGTGTGCCGTTTGGGGCGGCGGTGCAGGCGGGTGTGGGCAGCGTCATGGCGGCGTTCGTGGCGTACCCCGGGTGGGACGAGAGCGGCGCGGCGGCCGCGTTCTCGAAGCCCATTCTCGGCTATCTGCGCGATCCGCTCGGCTTCAAGGGGCTCTTTGTGACGGACGCCTTCATCATGGGAGGGGCGACGGCAGTGCAGTCCGAGGGGCCGGCGGCGGTGGCGGCCGTGACGGCGGGGTGTGACGCGTTGCTGTATCCGACGGACTGGCAGGCGGTGATTGGGGCGCTCGACGCGGTACCGGATGAGCGGGCCGAGGAAGCGGCGGCGCGATACGAGGAGGCGGTCGTCAAATGGGGAGCACGGAGCACGGAGCAGGGAGCATTAAGCGAGGCCGCGCTCGCCGAGCACCAGCGATTCGCCGATGGGTTGGCCGATCGGGCGGTGCACATGGTGCGGGGGGAGAGGCCGCGGCTGAGCCCGCCATTTCCCGTCACGATCGTGGACGATGATGTGGGGGGGCCGTATTCGATTGCGCCGAGGGATGTGTTCGCGAAGACCCTGGGGGTCACCCCGGGGCGCCGCCCCGGGGTCAGCCGGGTCATCCTCGTGTATTCGGAGCCGCGGTCGTGGAAGGGCAGGGGGGATCTGGGCGAGCGGTCGGTCGCGCAGCTCGAGCGGCTCGTGCCCGGGGCCGAGTTGATTGTTCTCTTCGGGCATCCGCGCCTGGCGGCGCAGATCCCGGGCGACGCGCCGATTCTGTGTGCCTGGCACGGACAAGCACTGATGCAACGGGCGGCGGCCCGCTTGGTACGTGGCGCAAAGAAATGATGTCGCCCGCGTTTTCCTGACGCCCGTGTGGGGTCGGCGGAGTGCAGGTTACAGCGATGGCGACGAAGTTGTTGAGCGACCTGCGCCGAGCGTTGCGGGTGCGGCATTACAGTCGACGGACGGAGGAGGCGTACGTCGGCTGGGTGCGGCGGTTCGTCAAGTCTTGCGGGATGCGCCATCCGCGGAGCGTCGGGGCGGGGGAGGTGACCCGATTCCTGTCGAGTCTGGCCGTCGAGCGGCGGGTCAGTGCGTCGACGCAGAACCAGGCGCTGTCGGCGATCGTGTTCTTATATCGCGATGTGCTCGACATGCCGGTGGGGTGGCTGGCGGCGCTCGTTCGAGCGAAGCGCTCTGTGCCGGTGCCGGTCGTGCTCACGCGCGACGAAGTGAGGCGTGTGCTCGCACGGTTGCGCGGGCGGGGCGCGCCGGCGCTCGTCGCGGGGCTGCTGTACGGGACGGGGATGCGTCTGCTCGAGGCGCTGCGGCTCCGGGTCAAGGACGTCGATTTCGCCGGGAATGAGATCACCGTGCGTGGCGGGAAGGGCGATCGCGACCGGGTGACCATGTTGCCCGAGCGGCTCAAGGGTCCGCTCTTGCACCATGTGGCTGCGGTGCGGGCGCAGCACGAGCGGGATCTCGCCGAGGGGGCCGGGTGGGTGGAGTTGCCGGGCGCGCTGGGCGACAAGTATCCCGGGGCAGGCCGCGAATGGGGATGGCAATGGGTGTTTCCGGCGACGCGCTTGTACGATGATCGCCGGACGGGCGAGCGGCGTCGCCACCACTTGCATGAGACCGTGGTGCAACGGGCGTTCCGCGAGGCCGTGCGCGCCGCCGGGCTCTCGAAGCGGGCGAGCTGTCATACATTGCGCCACTCGTTTGCGACGCATCTCCTGGAGTCCGGTTCCGACATCCGTACAGTGCAGGAACTCCTGGGGCATCGAAACGTCGTGACCACCATGATTTACACCCACGTCCTTCGTCGCGGCCGCCTCGGCGTGCGTAGCCCGGCGGACACGCTGTGATAAACGGACTAGGCCGACCGGCCTAACCCCCGTCCGCGTGATCGGTCGGCAGGGCTAGGTGGCGAGATCGAGGCGTACGGTTTAGTCTAAAGAGGTATGTCCAATTCCCGTTAGGCGGCAACGCGAGTCCTTCGGAAACGAATGTGAGGAGTGGGTGGGCCGCCGGGGATTCGAACCCCACACATAGCGGTCGAGGCCCTGATTTCCTCAGGGGAGTCGAACCCCTTTGCCTCGACCATCCAGCGGCTTCCAAGCGCGGCACCACCCGCGTCCAAGATAATCGAGAGGCGCGGTTTTGTGAACTTGCCGCCTAACAAGCGCTTGAAGCTGCCGGCGCGCGTAGGATATTGAATGACTACTTTTTCTTCAGCGCGCCGCAGCTTAAGCGCGATCCGTTAGACAGCCACGACGTCCTAAGCATGACTGGACTCAAGCGCCTAGCGCTTATTCCTTTGGCGGTGCTAGTGGGAGCGTGCCACCCGAACGCTCCGCGAGCGCAGTTTCCCCGCTCGTACATGGATACGGTTCTCGTCGCGCAAGCGGCAGCAGCCGGCATCCAGTATCGCCCAGCCTTTGTGGCTGCCAGCGAGAGGGACTCTGGCGGGCTGGCCACACTGTTCCGAGCGACGCTGGCCGCGGATGGGGTTGGAGCGGACCAGCACTCGCAGATCCTGTGGGAGCAGCTCCAGGCTTGGGGTGACAGCGCCTTCGCTCGCGTGCTTCGCGTGGCGCCAGACACCGTGCGTAAGCGGGTCCGGTGCGCGCTGGACTATGCGGCTTGTCAGCCCTGGGCGGTGCGATACCCATCCACCGCCTCTTTGGCTCCCGAGGATTCGCATTGTGTGTGTCGCTGAGCGGCTGTCTAACAAGCGCTTGAAACTGCCGGCGCGCGTAGATTAAGGAATGAATCTTTCACCCGCGCGCCGCAGCTTAAGCGCGATCCGTTAGGCGGCGGCGACAACGGTCCGAGAATGGCTACCACGTATCGAACTAGCTCGTGGTCCCTCGACCCACCTTTAGGGTGGACGGTTGAGGAGCACGAAGAGTACATCTCGCTTACGCCGCCGAGCCACG
>WNGL01000101.1_pt1 | contig 92847 bp, 130 predicted proteins | sample 5400591 | NCBI WGS metagenome assembly WNGL01 (sample SAMN13153377, study PRJNA577476) | soil metagenome | isolation source: 80 cm soil or saprolite under Garry oak tree replicate 1 | place: USA:California | collected 2016-06-15 | reverse complement strand
TTACCCTAGTCAGTGTGTCAGTCTACGCTGTCCCGTCCTACGGTCTCTGTGTCAGGCGATATGCCCGGCTGGTACCACGGAGCGTATACTCTCTGCTAGAATCCACGAGTTAGCTTCATTGCGCGGCCTAGTTTGCTGTTCGCGGGCTCTTCCGGCTGGCTGCTTGCCGGTCTTTCTTGCTGCGAACGGCCTTGCATAGTGCATGCGCTTGGCCAAACCGTAACCCGCTGAAAACAAACGATGTAACAAAATTACCCCGACACTTTTTGTCTGTTTCATTTTGTTACAAACGGGTGCAAGTCCTTTATTTTCTTACGCGTGCGCGGGTGACCAAAAATGCGGCCATTTGTGACAGTTTTTGGCTGTTTGAGACCGTGTGGGAACGTAGTGGGACGAAACAGGAAAAACTTGGGATAGTGTTCGATAATGGGACGAATGTTCGGTTATGGGAAAGCATAGTGACCAAATATGGGCAGATGCCAAGATATAGGCAGATGGCTGAGGGGAGGCTGGCTCTTGTCTGACGCATGCTAGAAACGCGAACGGATGTAACAAAAGGTTACATTCGCGTGCAAAGTCTTTGCAATCAACGGCTTGCGAGCATTTTGCTTATCATATATGCACGAAAATTTTCGCGTGACGATATGCTATAGACTATCATCACACGCGTGTGATGATAGAGGAGAGTAGAGTCTAAGTCTTTTCTTTTGTTATACTTATAGATAGGTAGCTTCATCTAGGGTAGGGGGACAGGGTCTCCTACTTTTCGCGATCTGGTACCGGTGACCGGACGTTTCTTCAATAAAATTTGTATTAATGTGTACCCTACGAAAAAATATAAAAAATAAAAATTCCTAGGGTGGGCGGGGGAGTGTTGTCCGTTTGGGTCCCCGCGGGTGCCGCGCGTGGGGCGCGCGTACACGCTTCTGCGAGCCCGCTGCTGTACGCTGCGCGGATCCTGGGGCTCTGCGTCGAAGAAAACGTTGAGGACCTCCTATGGGCTGTATAAACCAATACAAGTTTATTCTGCTGTACGACTACAAGCTTTCGTTGCTGTTTGCGTAACAAAACCTCGGAGGATATGAACAAAGTCCGAGGAGTTGATCCGGGATGTTTGAGGGCGCCGGGTGCCCCCACAAAATAAATGTTGACATTTATTACCGCCGTATGATAAGGTAATAAATAGAAGCTTAGGAGGCCTCTATAAATGACAGAAGAGCAGATTATAGACACGCTTGCTGATGGAAAATTTTTGATCCATCTCTTTAAAAACAATTTCATATCAAAGAACATAATCCGAAACGCCGTTCGAAGAACCCTTGGATTAGAACTTAGACCGTACAGAGAAGTCACAACCGAAAGAATGGTGTCTTTTTTAAAATCTAGAGGAACGGTGAAGTACTGGCAGATCGGCAGAAAGTTCAGATCTGAATTTGAATCAATTTTGCGCCCGTTAATCGACTCCGGGCAGGTGATAGAAAAAAGAGAAAATCGACGCGCGAAAGGGCGACACGGAATGCTGTACACTTGGGTTGAATCGTCGAATTAATTCGTCAAAAGCTCTTGGTTAAGAATTCAGGTTAAATATCAGCCCGGCCGCTCGAAGCCATCTACGCCGGGCAAAATGAATTCTTAACCAATTCTTGCCCGAGCTTATTATTCTTGTAAGTTATTGAAAATACGTAAATGTAGGAATTACTGCCCCAAAGCCCTTAATGTGTGTGAAGAAAGAGAAGATAGGAATAATATCCTATCTCTTCTTTTCACGATATCACACTGGGTCAACATTCGAACAGGGTCGACCTCTAACGCTGAACTTGGGTAAACGGGGCTCCCTGCGCCGCCCAATTTTAGGCCCGGCTTCAAAGCGATTCCAAGACGAATTTTGTTGTTGACAAACCAAAACTCGTATGATAGATTCAAACACTGGAGGCCTCCATGACACTGCTCGTACCTATGTCGTTGCTCGGCACCCCGGAGTTGTGCACAAGGTGTCTTAAGCCTTTGCCTGAGATCGCCGGCGGAATATGGCGCAGCCCCCTGCCGCGGCCGACTGTGCACGCTGGATACTGCAAAGCCGTGTGTTGCTGGTCCTGCGGCGCTCAGCTCACCGTTGCCAACACCTCTCCAAGTATTCTCAAACAACGGAAAGGCCGGTGCCGGGCCTGCGACAAGGCATACCAGAAGAGCCCTGCGAGGCGCGCTGCCGTCTTGAAGAATCAGCGGGATAGGTATCAGGCCAAGAAAGCCGCGGCGTCAACCGAGAAACCCGAGCGGGAACATTCGGCGTCCTGACTGCCCAAAGAGACATATACGTACCCGTACGGGAATATGTCGGCGCCTTGGTTGTCGAATGTAACATTTTTACCCATCCGAGTCGTGACGTAGTTTTAAAGACATAATGGAGGGTGTCTCGTTAGCTGCTCTCCGCGGGAGCCTCCATTAATTGGTCCAGATGCCGGGCTCGTAACCTGTCACTGGAAAAAAGGCCTCCACCGCTCGCGTCGCGGCAAACGGGAGGGTCAGGTCAAGCTAACTGTCTGGCCCTCTTCGTTTTCAAGGAACAAGATGAACTGGTATCTCAGCGGAGCAACATCTCGAGACACAGCGGCGCAGATCAAAGACGCCGCGATGTTGGCTGAGATCGCCCTGACAACGTGGCTCGATAATGACCGCGAGATGTGCTATGTTCAACCGGAGAGCAATGAGTTCGTAGAGTTTCCTCCGATGATCGGGCCCACGGTTCAAAAGGATTTGTATTGGCCGGTCCGGCACAGGTTTCGATTTCGAACATATTTTGGAGGCAAGTGTTTGGGCCCGCGGGAGTATTATATCGAAGTTGAAGAAAGGCTGATGTGAAGACGTGTCCTATCGAATCGATTGATCACAACGCTTGCCCAAACAACATGGCGTGCATCGCGGATCCTGCAGCTACGATGCCGGGTCATAAGGTGTTTGTCACGACCACGGTCTGCGGCGATGCAGTAGAAGAAGGTGAATATCTCTGCCCAACGCATATAGAGTTTTTTGACAAAGCAGGAGCTCTTTGATGTCTGAAATCACAGTGACGGGAGAAGGCGTGAAACCAACTTCGATCCCGGCAATTCAATTCTTTCGATACGCTAAGCTTTTCGATCGGATCGCCGGAGCAGACGCCGAAGTCTGGGTCCGCAATCAGGTCAACACCGCGATCCGCATGGCGCTCGCCGTGAAGAAAGAAGTTTTGGTTCGCGCCGACAGCACAATCTACGATGCAGCTATCTTTGGCATCGCCGACGGCGCGGCTGTAGAGATTCTCAAGATCCTCGGGTTCGACATCGATCGGCTCGAGAACCTAGGAAAATAATGTTTGACAAAACCAAAAACTTAGTGTACCTTAGTTAAAGCGAGGAACATCAAACTGTGACAACAAAACGTAAAACCCAAATCGTAATTCTCGCCCTTTCGTTAGGGCTCTCTATTCCTTTCAGTGGGAATCTGTTTGGCGGAAACTCTGGTCTAAGGTTATCTGCCCTACAGGCTTTTTATCAAGAGTACAACCAAGATTATTTCGGCAACGCCCTGCCGCAGGATACCATCATCACCGTGGGATCCCTGGGCGACAACATGGGAATGACAGTTCTAGACTCTAGAAACCGTTGGCACATAACGATCGACAAATACTCAAACCCTATCGAGAAGCAGGCAGAGATGACGCTGGCGCATGAAATGTGTCACGTTAAGTTGAAAGGAACACAATCCTTAACAACAGACGGAGTCCTCGACGATCACGGAGAGGCGTTCCAGAGCTGCATGCTGAATTTAGCGAAACGCGGAGCCTTTAAAGATCTGTGGTAATGTAGATCGCCCCGGCGACTCAAGGCGGTGCGTACCTGAAACACTGTTGGCCGTGAACCTATCAGACCGGCCAAAGCATAGTAGGGTGCAACATCCAGCTTCCGCCTGATAGCGAGGCCTGCTCTTGAGTCCCCCGGGCGGTCTACGAAGAGGAAAAATGAAACTTAACAGAAACAAAAAGAAAGCGATCATAATCGGATATGTAGGGTCCGCGGTGGGTGCTTCGGATTTATTTCGTTTCGGTAAAGTAGACAGATTCGACGGCGACGTTTGTGGGTTTAAGGGGCTCAAATCCCGCATGTCGATTATGAAGACACGCGACAATCCTGCGTGGAGAAAAATACAAATCACGATCGATGTTTTGGACGACGGCGTTTAATATGATTCATTGGTGCCAAGACGAAACCAATGCAGTTGTTTGCGCTGTGTCTCTCTTCGTGGGGTTCTGGCGTATGATCGTAAGCTATTTGTACAAAGGGGCTAGCTATGTTCTTCATTTGCGTCTGTGGCGATAAGTTCAACGAGGATCAAGAAGGCGCTGTCGAGCACATCCTAGAGCAGCATCTGGACCTCGTCGAAACGCGCTTCGACGAACTTTTGGACGAAGCTGAAAGCGACGGTCAAGAGGTTGGATACGGAGATCTCGACGACGCCCTCTATGACGAGGCTATCGAAGATACCCTGGACGATCTTTTGGATTTGGTCCCGGAGGCGTGATGGCTAAATTTAAAAAACTTAAGATCGACAACGATTGGCTACTCAAAGAATTCAAGATGCTTAATGAGCGTTTCTTTGGGTGGGCCCTTCATCATATGGACGTTGGGTTCGCCGACCTCCCTAAAACCGAGAAAGGAACAAAAATCAACGGCCGATGGAATCCTACTCGGCGTACTATTGAGATAAGCAAAGAATTCATTCCGCTTGGCACCGACTGCATCACGATAACGCTGCTGCATGAAATGGCGCACGCTCACCTAGAACAGCACCGAGAATATAGGGGCTATCCATGCGACGGCGGGCACGGGACCTTGTTCCAGGGAGAGATCTGCCGACTGATGAAGGCCGGCGCATACGACGGGCTGCTATGACGTTGAGCGACGCACTCATGGTTGCAGAGATTGCGCTGCTCGTCGCGGTCGTTATCCAAGGTGAGTACATTCGATTCTATGAACGCGAAGTACACCGCATTCAGTCCGACCGCGAAAAGGAAAGAACAACATGGCGAGAACAGAAACGGAAGCAACAAACAAAAAAGCTAGAGTCGAATTCTGGCTCGGCCTCATCCGCACAATCTGTGCCATCATCAGTGTCGGTGCCGCATGAAGTTTAACATTTGCACGAATCTGGATAACGGTGTCGGTCTCGAAAAAGATTATTGGGTGTTGCGCCGGCTCCTCGAGTCTTGGGGTCACCAAGTTACAGGCGTGCATTACAAAAAGCAGAATCAAATAGAAGAGGCGCCTAAGGTAGATGTCAATATTTTTCTAGAAGTAATTCAGTACGATGTTGTGAAAAAAGCCGCCAAGAACTGGCTTATACCGAACCCTGAGTGGTTCGCCAAAGAAGACCATCAGAACGATCTCAGACCGATCACTAAAATTTTGTGCAAGACCAGAGACGCGGCCAAGCTTTTTTCTGATCTATATAGTACAGTCGAAGTGCAGTATATGGGATTCGAGTCAGAGGATTTGTACGATGAGAGTGTTCCTCGTCTGCGTAAGTTCCTACACGTCGCCGGCCAATCTCGATACAAGAACTCCCAGGCCGTAGCATACGCCTTCGCCAAGTTCTTTGACGATCCTTCGGACAAGGATATTCACAAGGAGCTCGTATTCATTGGCGCCTATCCCGAGGAAGTCCAGCTCGCGCGCGACCATAAAAACGTCACGTACATCCAGCACGCCGCGCCACTCCAGCTGAAGAAGCTGATGAACGAGTGTCTGTTTCATATAATTCCTAGCGGTGCAGAAGGTTGGGGTCACGTTATACACGAAGGGCTGGGCGTCGGCAACGTGGTGATGACCACAAACTTCCCGCCGATGAATGAGTTCTCTGGTGTGGATCCGGAGCTCCTGATTCCTTATCAGCGTAGCACGCCCGAGCTCGCAGCCCAACGCGCGTTCGTGGGCGCCATGGAAGTCAAGGCGATGATCGAGAAAGTTTGGGCCTTGACACCAGACCGAATTCATGGTATACAATTAAAGGCGCGGGAATACTTCCTGCAGCAGCGAGAAGACTTTAGGGCCAAGTTCAAAGCCGTCGTGGAGGCAGCATGAATAATCATATTGAATTTTTTCAATATAGTACAGTCTCGTCTGTAGAGGATCCCGAAAAACAAACGTTCGTTGCGGAGTTTAAATCGCTGCAAGATGCTGCCGGCAAGTGCGAAGAGGCTCACGGCTTTCGTGAAGGCGTACCCAACTTCGGCGAAAAGCTTGCACTGATGCACGCGGAATTGTCAGAGGCACTGGAATATTTTCGTAAGGGCGACGGTCCCAGTGATCACATCCCGGAGTTTAGCGGCGTCGAAGAAGAATTCGCCGACGTGATCATTCGAATGATGAGTTGGGCAGATTACAAACATTTGCGAGTCGCGGAAGCGGTCGTCGCGAAGATGGCCTTCAACGAATCCAGGCCTTATCGCCACGGCGGGAAGAAATTCTAATGAGCACAATCGCCGTCCTAGGTAATCATGAGGTTGCCTTCGCAACCGAACGGGAGTTAGACTGGACACTTGAAGAGAAGCTTGGTCACAACGTGATCCGCCTCCAGGAGAATAAAGTCAGCGCTCTCGATGTTGTGCAGACTTGCCGAGAACGCGGCGCAAAGCTTTTAATTTTTGTGCATACCCATGGTTGGGATGTACAAGGTGATTTATTCTGGATGCTTAATCAACTTCGTGCCTCCGGAATCAAAACCGCTTCATTTCATCTCGATAGATTTTGGGGATTAAACAAGGCGGACGGTCGCGAAGATCGCATAGGCGACCACGCTTTCTTTCGAACTGATAAATTCTTTTCAGCTGATGGCGGCAATGATGAGAAGTGGGCGTCCCGCGGAATTAACCACGTATGGCTAAAAGCAGGAGTAGTGGAACGCGACTGTGTTCCGGGAAAACCAAATTTGAAGTTCAACTGCCCTGTAGCTTTCTTTGGGGCTGATGGCTATCATTCCGAGTACAGTTTTCGCGGGATGATGGTTAACAGGCTTCGAGAAATTTACGGAACCAATTTCAGGGTATATCAGGGGATCCGTCAGCAGGAACTGAACGACGCCTACGCGACTGTGAAGGTGATCGTGGGAGACCATTGTTTCGCTGGTCAACCTAGATATTGTTCAGACCGATTGTACGAAACCACAGGCCGGGGCGGATTCTTGATCTATCCCGAGACAGAAGGAATAACAGATGAAATTCCAGGATTGGTTACTTACAAACCTCAAGATCTCAATGATCTCATCTCAAAAATTAACTACTGGCTGGACGACGACCACCAATCTGAACGTATTCGCCGACGCAATGAAGCGCACGAATACGTCAAACGAAATTGTACGTATACCCAGAGAATGATTGAGCTTTTGCGGGCATGTGGTATATCATGAAGTTTATAGACTTAAAAGGAAAAACCTTCTCTCGATTAACTGTAATTAAACGACGAGGAGCGTATAAAAATCACGCGTACAAGGATTTCAAATGGTTATGTAAATGCGTCTGCGGAAAATTAGTCGTCGCTAGAGGCTCTAGACTTCGTGGCGGTTTAAAAAGATCCTGCGGATGTCTGCATCATGAGTGGGCAAAAACATTAGGAAAAAACACAAAACCAGGAGTGCCTATCAGAGCTTTATTCACTAGATATAAATACGCGGCGACAAAACGTAAATTATCGTTTGTGCTATCTTTTGAGCAGTTTTTGCAGATAATTAAAAGGCCTTGTTTTTACTGCGGTGCCGAAAATAGTAATCATTTTCATACTCCCGAGGGCCCCGAAGAATTACGATATAATGGAATAGACCGAATGAATAATAGAGAAGGATATACGTATTTAAATAGTGTTCCATGCTGCGGCGTGTGTAACAGGATGAAATCTGCATTTACAGTAGCGCAATTCTTTAGTTTCATTGAACGAATTTATGGAACGTTGTTGGCCAAAACGAAAATAGACAATCTTACCGTGGCCGGACATTGCTGCAAATAATGGAGGTAAAATGAGCACAACAATTTACACAGAATGTGAAAAGCATCCTAACACTCTTGTCCAAGAAGGAGAGCTTTGTCCTAACTGTGCGCATGAGCGCGCGCACGAGACCACGCGTTTCCCAGAGGGCGCCGAACTGTAATGCGTGATATCGTTCTAATTCCCACTTATTTGAGGCCTGAGTATTTGCAACTATGCCTCGAGCGTATCGCCAACGCAAAAGCAACCCCGACGCCGAAAGAGTTTTGGATCTGCGCAGACCGCCGGCCCAATGATGAGCATCGAAATAAAATGGTCATTGAGTGGCAGTTCGATGTTCTTAACGCCTGGAAGGGCGCGCTGCCGTTGAAATATTTTCAAGTACCCGAGCACAATTTCAACGGAAATAGTTTCAATGTCCTCGAGTCCTACAAGAGAGCCTACAATGAACCTGATGTTCGTTACATCTATCTTATCGAAGACGACGTCCTGGTTACGCCGGACTTTTTCAAGTGGCACGAAGCTATCGCCGAATCCGAACCCGACGCCATGTGTTCCATCGCCTACCGCTGTTCTCGAAATCATGAGGCGCGAACAGACGTTACCGAGCCTGGAGCTTATTTCACTAGCTCTCGTGACTATGCGTCGATCGGAGTTCGTTGGTCTCGCGCCTTCCTCGAGCCCTTACTTTTACATGCGCGGCTGCCCTATTACTCAAACCAAGAAGAGTACGTCCGAACCACTTTTCCGGGCAACAGATTCGCCGGAGACTTCTCTGAGCAAGACGGCCTTATCATGCGCGTCATGTGGGAGCAGAAGTGGTTCACCACATGGCCTTACGTGCCGCGTTGCTACCACATGGGTTGGTACGGTTATCACCGCCCCAACGGTAAAAGACCTGACGGATTTCTCGAACATAAGGTGGACGGATTACGAAACACAATTTCGAACGCCGAAAGATTGAAGCAAGTGGCGCCGGACTTTGGGGACATCGAACCTTATCCTACTGAGCCCATGCCACCGTACGACAAGCTTGAGAAATTGCAGCACTTCGAATAGGAGAAGACATGAGAATTCTGATTACAGGCAGCGAAGGCGTTCTAGGAAGCACCCTCAAGAAAGAACTACGCCTGCGCGGTCACAGCGTCTATGGCTGCGACCTAGTTCATGCGTCTGACGATAAGGTGATGCGTACAGACATCGCGGAGCGCCGCCAGATTGATCGCATATTCGAGTGGAGCCGTCCAGACGTGGTCTATCACTTCGCTGCGGAGTTCGGCCGCATGAACGGTCAGGATTACTATGAGCAGTTGTGGAAGACCAACTGCATTGGCACCCGCAACGTGATCGAGGCCTGCATCAAGAGTAAAGCCAAGATGGTCTTCGCATCTTCGTCCGAGGCCTACGGTATGGCCGACGACTACGCCCCCAAGGGGGAAGACTTCCAGGAGTCTTGGCTGGACAAGTACGCCCCTCAGTTCCACAACGAGTACGCCCTCACCAAATACACGAACGAACGCCAGATAACGATGGCCGCGCGCAACGAAAATCTGGATGCCATCATCCTGCGCTTCTTCAATGCCTACGGCCCCGGTGAGCATTACAGCCCGTACCGTAGCGTGGTGTGTTTATTCACGTATCGCCTGCTCAAAGGCTTGCCGATCACGGTGTACAAGAACTACTACCGTACCCACATGTTCATCAACGATTGGTGCCAAGGGGTTGCCAACGTGGCGGATCAGGAAACACTGAATACGCTGGCGTTCAATAGGTACTGGCAAGGCGGTGGCGGGACGCCGTGGGTGCCAGTGTTTAACATTGGCGGTGAAGAATACGAATCCGTCGAGGCCCTCAAAGATAAGATCGTTGCACTGATCGGTGGAACCAAATCTGAGATCACATACCTCGAGGCCGAGAAGGCCAACGTGATTTCGAAAAAGCCCAACAACAGTTTGGCCAAGGCGTGGTTGGGCCACAATCCGACTACGAAGCTGGACCAGGGGCTCCCGCCAACGATTGAGTGGATACGCGAGGAATACGGTTTGTGAAGCCAACCATCAGCATCGTAATGACTGCATACAAACGCCACCTGCTTCTCCAGAACACGCTGCGCTCCATCAAGATGCAGACGCGGCAGCCGGACGAGATCATCGTGGTCGAAGACGGCTTCGATTACGGACTGACGCAGAAGGTGTGCATGGACGCCATCAACGACGAGAAGTTGCCGGTCAAATATTTGTGCCGTAGGAACAGACCGAACCTGGGTTACTCGAACCCCGCGATTCCCAAGAACGTTGGGATCAAACGCGCCACAGGGGACATTCTGATCATCCAGTGCGCCGAGGTCATGTACACAAAGCCAGACGACATCGCCAACCTAGTTCGCCCACTAGAGGAGACCACAAACGTTTCCTCGATCGCAACCGTCTCCGCGCGCGATGCGAACGGGGATTTCCAGGAGTGGTACGCGGGCCCCAAGCGTGCGCCTCTGTGGTTCCTGGACTTTTGTCAGGCTGTCCGCCGACAAGACGTCCTGGTGATCGGCGGATTCGACGAGCAGTACGAGGGCTACGGTTTCGACGATGATGACTTTGCGCTGCGACTACAGGCCAGTGGCGTTCAGTACCGTTGGGCCCTGGACGTAGAGTGCCACCACCAGTGGCACACGATTTACGACAAGGATACGACACTCAGTGTATTCGGTCGGCGTAGATACGACAAGATGAAGGAAGAAGTGGACGCGGGCAAGAGGCCCCCGGTCGTAAATGCAGGACGGCCGTGGGGCGAAATAGATTCGTAGTTGACACTGATCGTAGTTTTTGATATGCTTTCGTAGTAGTCAAACTATTTCGGAGGAAAAATGAAAAAATTCTTTCTTGGTTTGATGCTCGGTTTGTTGTTTTGTGCATCGGGGTTCTCGGCGGTTGCGCCGACAATCGTTAGTGCGTCTGCGAATTCGTCCCTAACGCAGCTGACGGTCAACGGATCAGGCTTCAGTCCTAATAATACGACACCCACTGTCGTGCTTGGCGGCATAACTCTTTCAATTGTTTCTGCGTCCGATACTACGGTCGTTGCGGCCTTGCCGGCAAACGAACCATCCGGCAGCTACGCACTGTCCGTAACCGAAACGTCCACCGGATCAAAGACCACAACGTTTGGTGTAACCATCGGTGCGGTTGGGCCGCAGGGGCCTGCAGGTCCACAAGGAAACACAGGACCGACCGGACCACAAGGGCCAAGCGTGTTTGCAGGCACTTGGAGTAGTTCAGGCGTTTATAGCGTCGGCCAAGAAGTTTTGCGGCCTTCGGACGGCGGAAGCCCTGGTCCATTCTTTAATCTGACAGGCAGCAATAGCGGAGATCCAGTTACGGACACAACGAATTGGATCTATTGTTGCGGTATAGCACACCCGGTAACGCAGGTGTTTCCTATACTTAATGCGGCTTTCGGATTGTCGGTTTCAACTACGCATCAGTGCATTTCTGTGATTCCTAATTCAAGCATAGAAGTTGTGACGGTTCTTGGAGCCTGTCCAGCGGCTATGAACTTCTTGAGTGGAAACACTGGTTACACAAAACTGAGCGTAGAAATGAGTGATGTAGGAGCCGCGACCGTCGAAATCATTTTGGTGGATGTAAAGCCTAATAGCCCTACGCAAGCTTCCGGAAGTTGCCTCATCACCGCGCCAGCTGACAGTTGTTCCATTAATCTGGGTATAACAATCTCTAGCGGTGATTGGCTTGAATTAACTTTCTCTTTACCAACACCGCAAAATTTGCCTGGATCCACCTTGTCTGTACCTTTCGTTGTTTGGGAAATACAATGAGTCAACTAACCTGGAAGTGGAACGGTATCGAGGGGGCGTCGTTACAAGACGCCCTCGTCTTTGCTGCTACGCATAAAAAGAATGATCTGGAGTTCCCCCTCCACGCTTACCTTGAGATAGGGGTAGATGGCGGCGAGTCTTTGAAAACTGTTCTCGACATCGCCCGGCCTACCCACGTCGCGTTAGTCGATATTTGGGATCCTAGATACTGTAATCACGGTTACGGAGACGAAAGGCATATTAGGCGAATTTTTTCTGAACGTGGACTCGATCCCGGCATTGCTCAGTTTGTTAACGGTGATTCTCACATTACCATTAAGACACAACTACGCGGAAGAGCGTTTGAACTCATAACGGTCGATGGGGACCACACCGACGCAGGTTTGCTCGCAGATTTAACGGACAGTTGGCCACTACTCCGCGCAAAAGGTTTGATGGTCGTTGATGACATAGGGCACATAGAATACCCAGGATTAAAAGGCGTTTTTGATAGATGGTTGGCGTCAACACCGGAAGCGGAGCTTATTCCAGAAATAGATAACGGGGTGGAGATTACACCTAATCCACCAGGAGGCAAGTGGTTACCAGGCTACGCCGCAACCACTAGAGTGGTACGAAGGAAATGATCCCAGACGTCTCCATCATTCTCTCCTGCTACAAACGCGGCAGACAACTGCGTAAGACCCTTGAGAGCATCGAGTCGCAAGACATGAAACCCGAGATCATTGTCGTAGAAGACGGCGACGACGGGATCACGCAGACGATCGCGCGGGAGTTCGGTGCCAAGTTCTTTCGCAAGAAGCGTGCGGACCTGCCTGCATTCCAGAACCCGTCGCGCGTCCACAACATTGGGATTAGACAAGCCACAGGAAATGTGGTAATCTTACAGGGTGGGGAAGTCAAATATGAAACGAAGACTAAAGCAGTTTCAAGACTGGTGGAGATGGCTGCTTCCGGGCCATATTACGTTTCCCCGTTGGTGGCTTCCCGGGACCGCGAAGGAAAGTTTCTAGAGTGGTATTCGCACCCGTCTGACGGGTCGCGCGCAGGCTGGATCATAAATTTCTGCCTCGCCGTACAGCGAAAGTATCTTATGGCAATTGGTGGATTTGAGGAGTCGTACACCGGCTACGGGTTTGAAGACAGTCAACTCATGTTCTGTCTTGAGCAATCCAAGCTTAAAGCCAAATACGATGAGACCATTGTGGCTACGCACCAGTGGCACAGCCGAGACAATTACAATTTTACGTATCCGGAAGGGCAGGCTCAGTTCGACACGTTCGTTGCCAACGTAATCGCCGGCCGGATTCCGCCGCAGTCTAATCTCGGAAAAGAATGGGGGAGGCTGTAGTTGACATCGGGTACGTTTTGTGAGATCATGAATTAGGTAGTCAAATTCTTTCGGAGGAAAAATGAAAAAATTCTTTCTCGGTTTGATGCTTAGCCCAAGTCCTGGACTTGGTGTATTTATTTTGTCGTTTTGAAGCAGCTAAAAATGGATCTCCTTCTTGTCCCAACGTACAATCGTCCAGAGTTCCTGCATCTGTGCCTGGAGCGGATTCTTTCCGCTCCTGGCTCAGACACTAAAGACCTATGGATCGCAGAAGATAGGCATCTGTCTGATCGATTTCATGTGGACACTGCTGTTCAGCGCGAGACCGCGGAAGTCGTCGCGCGGGTAAAAGCGCAACGAAACGTTCGGCACATACAGCGCATCCCGCACAATCATTTCAATAATAGTTTTAACGTTCTAGAAGGATACAAAGAGGCACTCGTACACGGTTACGAGTACGTATACCTGATTGAAGATGATGTAATGGTTTTGCCTGATTTTTTTTTTTTGAATGGCACAACTGCGCTCAAAAAGAATCTGTGTTTGTGTCGTGCGCCGGCAATTACAATCAATCACTTGATGTTGTTGACCTGTTGGATATAAATGCTAAGGATTCGAAGAAACTCGTATTTTCAGATTCTGCCTATTCATCGGCCGCAGGTGTTTGTTTTTCACGCGCGTCTATAGAACTGATTGTTCAAAAAGTAGCTACGCGTGCAGTTCTTGAGTGGATTGATCGTGATCACCACTCCCAACAGGACAAAGAGATTCAACGACTTATGACGGCGGTTGGCGGCAGATCCGTTTGGCCAGTTGTTCCGCGGAGCCATCACGAAGGTTGGTATGGAGCGGGGTGTACAATCGCAACGCCGCCTAAAGGATCTTTGAGTGAACGGATAGAATATATCCGAGAAGTTTTAAACGGCAAGCGGCAGATAAAGTGCGAACCGAAGTGGGGCCACGACATAACGGTGATTGGAGAACTGTAATGGGAATGAAACACGATCCAAAAGCATACGAACCACAGGTCTTCGAGCATCTGGCCAAGATTCTGAAGCCAGGGGATTTGACGTACGACGTCGGAGCCTATGACGGCATAACGTCGGTGCGGCTCGCGCAAATAGTGGGCGGCGAGAACGTCGTGCTCATCGAGTCCGGCGAAATGAACTGGGCCACGATTCGGGCCTACTGGCACTCCTTTGGTCTTCATACGCCGCGCCTGACCTATTCTGGGTTTGTGAGCGATGAAGATCGCTTGGGCGCGTTCCCGGCCGGTTTGATGAATCTTGGCGGATGGCCACACGAGGCTGATGAGTTTCCGATCGCGCAGTACGAGGAAGGCCTTAATTTCAGGAATTTGGACGCGCGCCATTTGGCGGCCGAGATCATGGCTCGCCCCTGGTTCACTCTGGATACCGTGGCTCGGTTCGCGGGCGACCCCAAGGGGATCATCATGGACATTGAGGGCGCCGAACTGCTGGCACTCCGCGGCGCGGAACAGACGCTTCGTCGCAGCCATCCGTTCGTCTGGGTTAGTATCCACGCGCAACTATTGAAAAATTTCTGTCATCACGAGGATATGGTTCGCAAATATATGCAGTGGGTAGGATACGAGGGAACGTTGCTATACGAAGATCAAGAGCAGCATTGGTTCTTTTCACCCGCGGGAAAAGAATGAAACCGGGGATCTACGCAGTTACATCTTGGAATGGAAAAGATGGAGTTCTTCTACGAGCAGATGGAGAATTCTTGGCTGTGACTAAGACTGATCTTCCAGACATTTTTAGAGGCACTCTCCGCGTGGGCGAGAAAGTGGCAATCAAAACAATAATTGTTATGGAGCCTTTAGAAAGAATGATGTCTGCAAAACAGCGAAATTTCATTGATGCCGAGAACGCGCGTCGAAGAATCTACGGAGCGAAATCACTATGAGGGACATTGTAATTATTCCTACTTTCGATCGACCAGAATTTTTATGGGTTTGTCTGGAAAATTTAAGTAAAGCTCGCGGCATAGAGTCTAAAGAGATCTGGCTTCGCGAAGACGTGCACGCCGACAAACCGAAGCCATTCACGATTGAGATGGAGTTTTTGGCCACCATACGGGAAGCAGAAAGGGTTTTTAGGAATCAGGTATTCTACGCAGCCCGTGCGCCTCATACCACGTACGGAAACAGTTACAATGTTTTGTCCGCCCTTTCCGAGGCGTCTATGACGGACGCGAATCTCGTCTATCTGATTGAAGACGATGTTCTAATAACAGAAGATTTCTTTGAATGGAACGAAGCTGTCCATAACACTTTCCGCCCGTGGGTGTCCTGCGCCGGCCGTCTGAATCGTAGCCTGAACTTTGCTATGAATGGTCCCGAAGCAATCGATGAGTCCATCAAAGATACGAATGCGTGTCACGCATCTATCACAGCCTACAACTCGTGGGCCACATGTTTCTCTCGCACCGCTTTGAACGACATAGCCGATGTGTATCGTTTCGATAAATTCGGTCCCGGCCTCGAGCAAGACATTCTGATTCAGAATATCATTCGTCGCGAGAAGATGACAACGATCTGGCCTTACGTACCACGAGCCTACCACATGGGTTGGTACAGCTATCATCGTGAAGGCATGCGATTCTACGGAACGTTGGAAGAGAAAGTCAAAGAGCTTCGTGCTACGGTTACGAATCCTGAAAAGATAAAAACGATGGCCAGCATCCAACAGATTGATCCGTTTCCTAAGAAACAGCATGAGTCGGCCGCAGAGTTATATTTGAGGACTAAATGCCAGTAAAATTTCACAGTATAGAAACAAAACAAAAGTTGAGTAAAATACACGCGGATAGACGAGCGCTTCTGTTGTCGGCGGGCGCACGCGCGTGTGTTAAGTGTGGTATAATTAAAACTTTCGAGGAGTTTCCGGCCGGTAGGAAAACGCGTGATGGCGGTTTAAGATATGCCTATTGTAAGATGTGTCATTCTAATTATCAGAGAGAACAGAGGCTTCGTAATTTTTTCCTTATGACGGTCGAAGACGCTGATAAAATTATTGTTTTTCAAAACAATGTATGTGCTATATGCAAAAAACCAGCTTTCGGGAGCAAGCGTTTAGCGATAGATCATCGTCACAGTGACGGTCTTGTTCGTGGAAATTTGTGTAATTGGTGCAATAGAGGCATCGCGAGATTCAGAGACAATATAGTTGAGCTTAGGGCCGCAGCAGATTATCTAGAAAACCCTCCGGCCGTACAGGCTTTAGGCAGAGAGCATTATGCTAGACCGGGGAGAATAGGCACCAAAAAACAACGTATGGCTATACGTAAAGAGAAGCTTAGAAAGGCTGGGTTTTAACTACGTATAAATCATTGAATCATATACACTTAGGCTATGAAGGGCGAATCGGCACCAAGAAGCACCGGAAAATGTTGCGAAAACTGAAGAACGTGACGTAGTTTTAAAGACATAATGGAGGGGAACATGCCTATTTCCTTGAACTTGCCGACTCCCGAGACCATCAAAAAAGACATCTTGTGGTTCGCCCACCACCTGATTTTGACAGGCATCCTGGTCGCAGTTCTGTTCGGCGGCGTTTGGGGCGTACAGAACCTAATTGAGAAGCACGACGAAAAGAAAGCTCAGCAAGCCCACGAAGAGCTGGCCATCGTCGTTGATCAAGTCAAACGGTTGGAAACGACTCAAGCGCAGCACGACGCAGAATCGGCCCAACGCGACGCCGCACGCGACGCTCTACTCCAAGTCTTGGTGGCCACCATTCAGAAGCGCGACGCAGCTCTCGATGACCAAATCAAAAAGAACGCCTCACTCACGGCACTCCAGGCCGCGGCCAGATTGACCGATCAATACAAAGCAGCCCCGGGCGAAATTGTAGCCAGCGGTGACACCGTTGTTTCTAACCTCCCCATCTCTCGCAAATTCGTAAACACTTTTGATTCGCTAATTGCGTGCAAGGCTGACCTCACAGATACCAAGACTCAAGTTGCCGTCGAACAAGCGCGCGTCACAGACCTTAAGGTTCAGGTTTCTGATCGCGACAATACCATCGCCGGTAAAGATCTAGAACTAGTCAAGCAGAAAGAAGCAGACGCCACCGATAAGAAAATCGCTGTCGACAAGGAAAAGAAGAAGCACAAGTGGTATGCTGTCGGAGGAATTGTCTTGGTAGAAACGATCAAGTTCTATTTCACCGGCAAACTCTAACTTGGAGAGAAAATGTCACAAGACAAGATTACGCAGACGGTCGAAGTCTTTGAGAAGCGTGGCGGCAATATTAGAGCCACTGCGGCAGAGCTAGGAGTTTCGCGCAGCACTGTTCGTCGGCGCCTGACTCCCCTCGGAAAGATGGAGAAACCTCTCGCTGGCGGAACTGTCGGCGGCACGCCTACCGTCGTAAGGGCGCTCCCGAAGAAGGGTCAAATCAAGCGTTACATTCTTACTTCTGCGCAGAATAACACGTACGTTCATGACGGAGTTCTGGCGAACCTCGAGGCTTTGGCGAAGCACTACTCGGCCGAGATCATCGTCGGAAGCTACACGTACAATCAAAACAATTATGGCAAGTTGAGCGTGAAACGCGGAAAAGACAAAGACGCACAGAAGCAACTGTGGTACGATTCTAAGATCGAAAACTACATCAAGGACAATCGCATTCAATTGGCCGACGGCCTCGTGTGGTGTGGCGAGTACAACGCTCTCCCGACCAACGTTAATCCTCTGGCTGGTCTAGAGGCCTATACCGGCCGGAAGTCGTCGATCTTCCCCCACGCCAAGTTGGCAATGCGCAGTATCCCAACCATGCAAGGTGAAGGCGTCAAACTGAATTACACCACTGGTACAGTGACTCAGCGCAACTACATTCAGAAACGTGAAGGTGTGATCGCAGAGTTTCATCACATTTACGGAGCCCTTCTGGTTGAAGTCAACTCCGACGGTAACTGGTGGGTTCGTCAACTGAATCAAGACGAAGGTACCGGAACCCTGCAAGATCTCAACGTGTTGGTTAAGGCTGGTGAAGTAGTCTCCACCGTCGAGCGCGTCGAGGCTATTACTCACGGCGACCTTCACGGCACTTTCGCAGACCCAGACGTGGTTAAGACGTCCTTGAATATGGTGGATGATTTACAGCCTAAGTATCAGTTCCTTCACGATGTAATGGAAGGCGCGGCGGTAAATCCTCATCAGCGCAAGTATCAGACGGCGCACGAGAAGTTTCACACTTGGCTTCGAGGATACCACAAGCTGGACAACGAATTGATCGACACCGCAAAGTTACTCGAAGCATACGATCGTCCGTTCGCCCAGACGGTAATCGTAGACGCCAATCATGACGACGTGTGGCTGAAACGGTGGCTCCGCGAGTATGACTACAGAAAAGATCCGCCGAACACCGAAGTCTTTTTGAAATTGCAGACGTATCTGTATAATCAGATTCGCAACGGAGTTACCGACGAGCAATCGCGGGCTCGCAAAGCTAACCCCAAGATGGTCCGCGATATCGGCGTACTTGAATACGCATTCCGAGAAGTGGCTGGCTACAAGGCCCCCGCAAAGTTTCTTCTAGCGGATGAGTCGTTCAAAACGTGCGATGGTAAAATCGAGAACGGCATGCACGGTCATTTCGGGCCCAACGGAAGGTTCGGCACTCCTGAGAACCTTTCCAAGATGGCGCGCAAGGCCAACACAGCACATACGCATAGCACAGGCATTTGGAACGGGCTCTACGTTGCGGGCACCAGCAGCAAGCTTCGGTGGGATTACGCTAAAGGTCCAAGCGCTTGGAGCCACAGCCACGTTGTTACATACCCGAACGGGAAGAGATCGATCATCACAATCTACGCAGGAAAATGGAGAGCATAATGACAAAACCAAAGAAACAAACGTTTGACGTCTATGTTCGTCGCAATCACTTTTTTACAGCGACAATCGAAGCGGCCACGTTAGATCAAGCTCTCGAAATCGCAAACAACATGACGGAGGACGATCTTTTGGACGCTCCGGGGGACACTCTTGAAAGCGTTTTTGATATCGAAGGCGCGCTTAAAAATAGTGATTGACATCCGCTAGAACTTGTAGTATAGTCTTTAGTAGGAGAGGACCGAACGATGGCTGATTTCAATAGAGACCGCGTATTCGAAAGCGGCGCTGATCGCAGTTCGGACGCAGGCAAATCGCACCCTGATCGCGCTCTATCGCCTTTGGTGCTTGAGCGCTTCGCGAAATACATGCTTGATCACAACAGCACAGCGAACCCACCCCGTCGTGAAGATCAGTGGCAGTTAGGATTCCCTCAAGATTCATTCATGGAATCCGGATGGCGCCACGTCCATGCGTGGTGGTCTTTGCACCGCGGCCTACCCGTTAAAAACGAAAAAGGCCAGCCGGTTACGGATATCCAAGAAGTTCTGTGTGCGGTGTTCTTCAACGTGCAAGGTTATTTGCACAATCTTTTGGTTGAAGAGTTTAAGACGGAAAACCCAGAGGCCTACAATCGAATGATGGGTGAACTGAAAAAGAGGGTTGCCAAGTGAGCGAGACCAACGACAAAGGTTTGACGCCGCATGGTACGGGCCGATTCATTGCACCTTTGTACCAGGAGTATTTGAAGCGTCCGTACATTTCGCTCAACCGGCCGTTCTCCTATCACGACCTTCGGGATCTGATTACGCAGTGTGCCATATTCCTTATCCGCGATCGGTCCAAGACGATGTTGAATTACAACGAGGCTTTCGAGAAGTTTTCTGAGATGATCGCAGAGAGGAACGCTTTCGGAGAGAAGAAGTACGGCGAAGGCCTTAGGGCTGATAACGGTTACGAGGCAGCGCTGTTGGCTCTCGAAGAGCTAGCAGATGCTGGGATGTACTGCACGATGAAGATCGAAGAAAACGATTCAAAAGGAATGAAAGTAGATAATTACAGGAAACCAAAATGACTGATTCATGGAACACAGCGCATCCAGAGAAGATGGCAGAAGCGACTAAGAGGTATAGGGTTGCCCATCCAGAAAAAATACGCGCAGCAAACAAGAAACGAAATAGGCGATTTCTTAGATACGGAATTACCTATGAAGAATTTGTTCGTATGCTTGATAGACAACACAGAAAGTGTATGTGTTGTTTGGAGGATATCAACGAAAAAACAGCTAATGTTGATCATCGTCACGATGATTCCAAGTTTGTTCGTGGCCTCCTTTGCAGAAATTGTAACTGGGCTTTAGGCAACGTAAAAGATAACACCATGACGTTAAGAAGGCTTATGGCTTATGTCGATTACGATCGCACAAAAACACATATTTATTTGGCCGGTTCTTTGAGGAACCCGCGCATTCCGGAGATCGGAAATTTGTTGCGCTCGGCGGGTTTCGATGTGATGGATGAATGGTGTACTCCGGGTGAGCTGGCGGATGACAATTGGCAGAAGTATGAGAAACTTCGCGGCAGGAGTTACGCCGAAGCCTTGCGAGGACGCGGCCCTCAAAATATTTTTTCTTTTGATCGTGCGTATCTTGATTTTTCTGACATAGTTATAGCAGCTGCTCCGTTTGGAAAATCCGCGATGATCGAGTTAGGTTACGCCAAGGGTAGAGGTAAGAGAGTTTACATCTTTCTGGATGGCAATGAGCCGGAGCGATTCGAAGTTATGCCGAATTTCGTGGATAAGCTTTTTTCTTCGGAAGAAGAAATGCTTAAAGAATTACAACTTTTAAAGGAGAACTATCAATGATTCAAGACAAAGTTAGCCGTACCATTTCGTGTGACAACAAAGGCTGCGATAAGACCGTGACCTTTGCCCCCGACAATCAAGAAGAGATCGCAGCCCTCCCTGAGTGGCTTCGAACGTTTCGAAACGTGAACCTAGGAAACGGCGCCAAGTTTGGCTACTGCTCCGACGTTTGCGAAGTCGAAGGCGCGACCACTGGTCAGCATAACGTTCCGGAACCTCCCAAAGTCCTGGCAGCTAACGCTGGCGACGTTAAGAGGGCCGTTGTTGAAGCCAAGATCGCGGAAGCAATGAAGACGCAACCCGGTGATGGCGCAGGTAAAGTAACTCTGTCGTAAGAGAGGGACCATGGATGTTTTTATTCACATTAGGGGATTCCTTCGCGTGCCGATCGGGGAAGCGACTTTCAAATCGCACAAGTTCTCTGTTCGGCACGACGACTCCGAAAAAATCGCGGAGTTCATCAACGACGCGATGATGGAGATCGTTAACATGAAAGGTATGATCACCCCCAAAGATGAAAACAAATCGACCAAGGGAATCGAAGGCTTCAACAACATAAAGTTCTGGCATATAGATAACTTCGCTCATTTCGAGATCGAGACGAAGATTCTAACGGCTCAGATTCCCGACCCCAAGAGAGTGGAGCTACTGCAATGATCGAACCATTTGTCATCACAGGCGAGATCGACGCCAAGATCGCCAATAACTTCTTCACGTTGGCCGGCGCGGGTCTCATCACGGATGTTGTGATAAGCTCCGTGGGCGGAGACATTGGCCTGACGTTCGGTATGTTCGACGTGATCCGAATGCTAAGCATCAACACGCATGTCGTGGGTATCGCGCAGTCTGCGGCCGCCGTATTGCTACAGGCGGGCAAGCTACGCACCATGACGGACGCCAGCCTACTCCAGTTCCACGCGCCGGAAGAGCACGTCACTGACGCGCAGTTTCGGCTCTATACTCAGCTTGTCGAGATGGTCGCGCAGCGTACTGGTTTGCACATAACCGAAGCTCACGATCTGTTCGACAACAAGTTCATCACCGCCAACAAGGCCCAAGAGTTGGGCCTTATTGACGAGATTGCAACTCCGGCTCCTACGGACCCGAGAGATACTGACATCATAAGGTGGGTGAGAAATGGGCGAAGTAATTAGCATGGACGCAAAGAAAGACAAGCTTAAGGACGCCGTCGCGGCGTTCACGTTCTCGCGCTTGCCGCGGGAGCAGCGCATTGCTCAAATTATGTATGGAATTCTTTCTCACGAGACTACGGGGTTAGAGAATGATTCTATTCACGATAATGGAGCAATTGTTCTTAAAATCACCGACAGTGAAGGACTAATCGAACTGGCTTCTATGCTCGAGCCATATGCATTAAAAGATTTTGCAGTCCGTTACGGACACTTGGGAGACGGCGTTGCCAAGGCGTAAAGTATCAGACAATCGCGCAGAGGAAGTAGAATATCGTCTGCTTTCTATGATTCAACGAAGAGAGGCATATGGCGGTCCGGAAATTCGGGTCCGCCTTACTGCGATTCTTTTGTTGGCAAAGCTGTGGAAAGTCGATATGGCGGGAATCGCCGTCGAGCATTGGCTCGATATGGCCGGAGTGACGGACAAGAACACTAGAATGGCTATGTCTGGCGTTTTGGATTTCTCTGTCCTGAAAGAAGTAGGAACAGGTGTGCCTCCTGCGTTTGTTCCCAATCCCAAGGATCCTAAACTTGTTGAAGAAAAGCCCTTGACTTCTGCTCCGACCCGTAGTATCCTTGAAGAGTTTGGAGAAAAATGATGGCGATCAAATACATTCCAGCATTCGAAGACAAAATGATTCCAGGTGACTGGCGTGTCGAGGCGATGAACGAACATACCGGCGAAGTTTACATAGCTATTTTTACCGGAGTCGAAGCTGAACGTCGAGCTGCCGAATACGCTGCTTTCAAGATGGGTAAACTACCGGCGCCTAAGTCGGCAGTAGCGACGGCAGCCCCGGCCCCTGTGTTCGGCGCAACCCCAGAGTTCGTCATCAAAACGGACAATGGTCACGAACTTCTGATTCGGCCAGACGGCCTAATATGGACTTACGACAAGAAACGTGAAAAGATTTCTGCTTGGCCCAAGGGGCCGATCGAACTTCTAAGCACTAATAAAACGAAAGAAGGAAAATAATGTTACTCGCATCATTCGACTTGGAAACAACAAGTTTGGATCTCAACCAAGCGCGCGTGATTGAGGTTGGTGCGCTTCTCTACACGACCACTTTCAAACGTGTCGTTATGGCGGAGAGTTTTCTAGTCGACAACGAAGAGCCGATTGGAAAAGAAAGCTCGGACCTCACCAAAATCAACACGGCTATGGTAGGCAAGTTTGGTCTGACGCCGTCCGACGCTCTGTCCCGTTTGCAGAATTATTTTGACATGGCAGACACTGTGGTTGGTATGAATATACTTGATTACGATTTGCCGGTCTATAAAAACTGGTGTCTTCGTGAAACTCAAGAGCCCATCGAACGTCCCACGATCGATATCATGACGGATCTTCCTGGGGTGGAATCTAAGAAGTTGGCGTACATGGCGGCAGACGCAGGTTTCCTGAACCCGTCCCCCCACGCTGCCCTAGCCGATGCATGGACTGCGCTTCGTTTGATCGAGAGTCAGCCGGATTTTGCGAAAGTCGTCGAGCGGTCGAAGTCGCCCCGGGTTTATTTGAAAGCGCTGGTTACGTTCGACACGAACTATCTAGCCAAGGAGCGGAAGTTCAAATGGGATCCCGCCACTAAGACGTGGTATAAGGTCGTCAAAGAAATGGATGTTGACCAAGAAGCCAAAGAGTGCCAGTTCGATTTGAAGCGCATCCAACCAATCATTTCTCAATAAGAGTTTTGGGCGCAAGCCTGAATGCATCTAAACCGAAAAACAAAGGAAATCAAAAAATGGGAATCGTAGTCGATGATAAACCAGCAGGACCACCGAAGGTATATCCAGTCGCATCCGAGGGCGTCGCTCTAGTCGTTCTAGCCGACGTTGAAGATCTCGGAGTTCAGCAGAATCAGTTTTACGGAGCCAGGAGAGAAGTTCGTCTCACCTGGGTCGTAAACGAAAAGGATCCCGAAGGCAACTATTTCGTGATCTCGCGTAAATACACCGCGTCTCTCCACGAGAAGTCGAATCTTTTCGGAGACGTGAAAGACATGATTGGTCGCACGCCCCCGACGTCTCTTGACATCGAAACCTTGATCGGCACCGTCAATTCCGGCGTCATCAAACAAGTCGATGGCAAGGATAAGAATGAAGGCAAGAAATTTGCAAATATCAAGGCGTTCTTGGCTCCTCGCGCAGGCGAGATGTTCGCGATCCCCAAGGATTTCGTTCGTGGCAAGGACGGCGGCAAGTTCGGTCGCGCGCAGCAACAGCGCGGCAGCAGCACTCAAACTCGTACGGCAGCTAACGTTCAGACCGCGGCAACGCGTCAGGCGCCGGCCCAAGAAGTGGCCGACGAAGATATTCCTTTTTAAGGAATCGATGTTGTGCAGCCATTCTGCACTGATCTGGTGGTAGGGGAGATCGCGGCTAGCTCGTTACCGAGCACAGACGACCAATCGTGTCGCACTCCCCGATCCTGGTAGCACCAGCAAGAATGCCAAAAATCCAGGACCAATTTTATGAGCCGATATAACAGAATCAAAGTCTGTAAGAAAAACATCCATAAGATGACGCCGGAAAATACCGGCAAGAAAGGGGTTTGTATAGCCTGCAAAAACGCATACAAACGCCAATGGAGATTAGATCACCCGGGATACGGGCTAGCTTATCAACGAGCACACAAATAGCAGATAAACAAAAATCACAAAGAAAGACGGAAGCAAAACCCAGAAAAAGCAAAACAGTATTATCGGTTATTTACGTACAACTTATCCGAAGAAAGGTATCAAGAGTTTTTACGCGAGCAAAGCGGAGTTTGCGTTTGCGGATTTCCTTTCGATAGCGCGCAACATAGTCCATGCATTGATCACGATCATACGTGTTGTTCTGGAGATCGATCGTGTGGAAAATGCATACGTGGAATTTTAGGTAAGTCTTGTAACATAATTCTGGGACTCGCGCAGGACAACAATACAGGCGTTCTTTCTAGGCTATCTGAGTACACAAGGATATGGGGAAAAAACAATGAGTTTCAAAGATCTGGCACTCCCTCTGGCGATGCGAAATGTGCCGGTCGTAAGATTGCAACCTAAAAGCAAGGTAGCAATGGACAGGTCGTGGCAGACTATTTGTACGACCAACGTTGATACCATATTAGCCTGGGACTCGGAGACCCCGAATGCGGGATGCGCGAGTGTGGCTAAGGATTCCGGAGTTTGTTTCTTAGAGACCGATGAGCCGGGGGTGATTGAGCGTTACGAGAAAGAAACAGGTCACTCATTCAAGACGTTTACCGTTCAGTCGCGCAAAGATAGATATCACTTCTATCTAGGCCAGACAGACGACACCAGAAGAGTGGGATCCATTACTCAAGGCGAACTTAAGTTCGGATCATTTCGTCAAAATAATGCCTATTGCGTTTCGCCTGGATCGGTTCACCCTATCACCGGCCTGCCATACACAATTCATGATTCTTCCCCAATCATACCGGCGCCTAAAGCTCTCATTGATTGGTTGGTTTCTCAAGTCTCCAAAACTCAGTCTGCAGCTGCGGCAACAGCGCTCGGTGGAGAACTTATTCCTCACGGCGCAATTCATGCAGCCCTAGTCAGCGAAGCTGGTCGTCTGCGCAAGTTTGGGCACGAAGTGTCTGTGATCGAAACAGCGTTAATCAGTTGGGCTCACGCTCACTGCGCGCCCCCCATTGATATATCTAAAGTGCAACAAATCGCCAAATCCATGGCGAACTATAAGCAAGAAGATCCTCGCTTAGAAGATCTAGTCAAATCTTTCAAGAATGCAGACGTGGAATTGATTCCGACTGGGAGCGAAACCGTAGAGAAGGAAATCGTCAGCAACGAATTGGAATATCCGTACTGGGCTTGGAACGGCACACTGTACGAAGACTTCGCATCTCTGTGTGGCGAGAATAATAAAGTTCCGAAAGAGTATTTCATCGAATCCATCAAGACAGTCGTAGGAGCTATATGCGGCCATCGTATTACACCGTTCAAGGCGCAGAGTCAGGAAGCTCGATTCTATACAGTTATGATTGGACCCGGCGGATGCGGCAAATCATCTGCGACAAAATGGTCCCGGGATCTCTTCATTGGCACCGGCTTGATGTACGAGCTTTCACAAACTGGTGCGTTCATGAACATTGGATGCGCGCAGGGCAATTTTGCTTCGTCCTCCGGCCTGATCAAGAACGGATTTTCGAAACACGACAGAATTCTGCAGGTCTACGACGAGGCAACAACGTTGATCGAGAAGTTTGGCATAACAGGCTCCGGCGACTCATTCTTGGACGCGATTAACCAGATCTTCGAATCCGGAACCATGCCTCAACTGACGACCAAGGAAAGCAAAGACGTCTTGACAAAGATGGTCCACAATAGTATACTTGGTTGCACAACGAAAGAGAAGTGGGCCTCGGCTTTCGTGAAGACAAACTCAGAGAGCTCCGGGTTCTTTCAGCGCCTTAACATCATCACCAATGACTCTGACGAGCGCGTGGCGAATTGGTTGGAGCCTGATTTGTCTGCATTGCGCGAACGGTTTGTGCGCAAGATTCAGCCGTTGGAGTTTCAGGAAGTGGTCGTAAACAAAACTCCCGAGGCCGTCGACATTCTCGAAAAGTGGTATGCCGAAAGGCGCGCGGAGTGGAAGGAATTGCCGACGGATATCACGGGTCGAATCCAAGTTATGATTCATCGCAATGCCTCGCATCTCGCGTGGCTTATGAGCGGCGCTGATGTATTGCCTAATGCAGAGAAGGCGTCTGAGCCTATCGAAGTGCTCTGTGATGAAGATATCATGGAGCGTTCGATCGCGCTGGCAGAGTATGAGCTAGCGGCCCGTACGGCCCATCAGCCAGCTCCAGGGCGCAACGATTACGCCGTCATGGAGAGTTTGATCAAGACCTCGGTGAAGCGCCGTGGGCTCCTGGAAAGATCTAAGCTATACCGTGAAGTTCGCGGGGACCATTTTGGAACTCAGATTTTCGATAAGTGTATTCAGAATCTTGTGCATGAAGGCATCCTTAAGATCGGCCAGCGTGAAGGAGAAATAAGGCGCGGCAGAAAGGCGCAAATCGTGATGTGGGTCAACGATTAATGAGTCGCGAACTACATTTCGATTTTGAAACGCGCAGCCCCCTCGACTTGAGCGAGGTCGGGGTTCATCGATATTTCGAACACCCCCAAACGCAGATCTTGATGGCAGCCTATGCCTTCGGCGACGGCGAAGTAGACGTGTGGGAGTGTCACAAAGAATCGATACCGGCCCGGTTTGAGAAGGCTCTGCGCGACCCCAATACTAAGAAGGTGGCGTGGAACATCGGCTTCGAGCACACGGCTACGCATAAGAGATTAGGAATTTTTATTCCGTTCGAAGAGACGAAAGACCCGTCAGTCGGCGCGCGCCATCTATCCATTCCCGGCAAGCTGGCAAACGTGGGTCGCGCTCTGGACTTGCCCCTAGAAGTCTACAAGAACGAACCGCGCGGCGCTGTTCTGCGTAAGCTGTTCACTGAGCCGGTACCGGTAAAGAAGCGCAAACAAGCCGAAGACAAAAACGTTCTGTTCGACATATCGCCTATAGAGGAACAAGAAGTAGAGCGCGAGTACGTCTTTAACGATCACAAGTCCCACCCTAAAGAGTGGGAGGAGTTTGTTGAATACTGCCGGCAGGACGTAGTAGCCGAGCGCGCAGTGGAGAAGTGCACAGACATTTTCCCTTTGACTGAGAAAGAACAGAAGATGTGGTACCTCGATCAGAAGATCAACCTGACCGGTATTGCGTCCAACAAAGACTTCGCTAAGAAGTGTTTCGATATGGCGAAGAAAAACAGAAATGAATACACCGACAAGATTCGCGCCATCACCGGTCTGGAGAACCCCAACTCTAACCAGCAGATGCTCGCGTGGGTAAGTAAACGCGGCTATCCCTACAACTCCTTGCGTAAGGAGCCAGTTCGCGCGGCCCTCACAGATGAACAAGTCAAGATGACGGACGACTGCCGTTCGGCTCTTGACATTCTCAAATACTCCAAGAAAACCTCTTACACGAAACTGGAAGCAATGATCAACGCTCGTAGCGCTGACGGCCGCCTGCGAGATCAATTCATGTTCCTGGGCTCGCCTCGCGCGGGCCGGTGGACGGGACGAGATGTGCAGCTGCAAAATATGGCGCGTCCGATCAAGGCGATCGAAAAGAAGGGTGCGCTTGAGAAGGCGATCGGTCTAATCTTCGCCAACGATTACGAAGGGTTGAAACAAGCTTTCCCGAAGGATCCCCTCATTGAAGTGCTGACGTCGTGCATTCGTTCTGCCCTAGTTGCGGAGCCCGGCAATCGGCTCGACGTTTGTGACTTGAACGCGATTGAAAATCGAGTCCTGGGATGGGTCTCTGGCGAGGAAGCCATTCTGGATGTGTTCCGCGACGGCAAGTGCCCGTACCTGGACTTCGCTTCGTTCTGGTTCAACATTCCGTATGCTGTGATTGAAGCCGCGTACAACAACGACGACCCCGACGCCAAGTTCAAACGACAGATTTCAAAGCCCGCGGTTTTGGGCTGCGGCTACCGGCAGGCTGGTGGTGATTGGGGAAAGAACAAGTACGGCGACCGCGTCAAGACCGGTCTATGGAAATACGCCGAAGATATGTTCTGCCCGATGTCGAAAGATCAGGCACATGAAGCCGTAGCTATCTTCCGCGGCCGATTCAAGAAAGTTGTTCAGTTCTGGTACGATTCAGAGCGCGCGGTTATGCGCTGCATAAAGACAGGCGCACCAGAGTGGCTCGGGCCAACGAATCTTATTTGGTGTGATCGCCGTAAGAGGAAAAACGGGCAATACATTCTTCGCATTCATCTTCCGTCCGGTCGTTGCTTGCATTATCTGAACGTTCATACCGAAGACCGTGAGCTCTCTGGTCGCGACGGAACTACCTACATGAAAGAGACGATCATCTATGATGGCGTTGATCAGACCACTAAGATGTGGGGTCCGATCACCACGCACGGCGGAAAGCTGACCGAGAACATCGTGCAGGCTATCGCTCGAGATCTTCTGGTCGAAGGGCTGCTTAGGGCCGACGAGATAGGTATGAGAGTAGTTGCTCACGTTCATGACGAAATTATTTGTGAACAAGAAGATTCAGAACTCGCGCTGGGTTTAGACGACCTAATGTGGTGCATGTCGGCGCCTGTAGATTGGGCTCCTGGACTTCCCCTTAAAGCAGGAGGATGGAGTGGAAAATATTACAAAAAGTAGCGCTGAAAAAGCGAAATTGTGGAGGCAGGCAAACCCAGAAAAAGCTAGAGAAATTCATCGCAGACATGTAGAAAGAAATAGAGATAAAATTAACGCTAGAAACAGAGCCAGATACACTACCGACGGCCGTTGGGAAAAACAGCTTAGAGATCGTTTTGATATGACGGCTGAGCAGTATTGGAATCTACACAACAAGCAAAATGGATTGTGTGCAATCTGCGGTAAGCCTCAGTGCGTAGGAACCAAATTAGACGTCGATCACGACCACGTAACTGGAAAAGTCAGGGGTCTACTTTGTAGGCATTGTAACGCAGGAATAGGGATGCTAAAAGATAGCGTAGGTTTATTACTGCAGGCTTTAAGATATTTGCTTGACAGCGGCTCTTCGTTGTGGTAAAGTCTCAAGAGTGAGGAAACATGACAAAGCTTGATCCAGTAGTCGTAACCGGAGATTTGATCCTGCTCGACCCAGAGCAGCGCGTCCAGTTCTATATCCAGACGTGCGAGTCTATGGGTCTGAATCCTCTGACGCGTCCTCTCCAGTATTTCGAGCAAATCGATCGCAACGGAAAACGTAATCTGATCCTGTACGCGCTCCGCGGCGCCTCGACGCAGCTGAGCAAGAAACACAATCTCAGTTCTACGATCGCGAATCAGAACACCACGTTTTCGGGCGAAGTCGCGGTATTCGAAGCCACAGTCAAAGATCCGTCAGGGCGAACTGAATCCGCGATCGGTGTCGTATCCCTTAAAGGTTTGGTCGGCAAAGAATACGCAGACGCCATTATGGCAGCCCAGACGAAAGCAAAGCGTCGCGCAGTGCTGGACTTCGTTGGCTCCGGTCTTCTGGATGAAACGGAAGTAGAAGGCATGCGTGGAGCCGTAGTCGAAGTTATGGATGCGGCCCTTGTGGGATATGTGCCCATTCCATCGGCACCGACAGTTAGCAACGCGCCGGCTACGGAGGTTATTTCAGCGCCGAATATCGATCCAAAAATAATCGAAGCCGGAAACGCGCTCACCAATCGCGCGGTTGAACAGCTTCAAGAGATGTTGAAAATAGCGGATCAGGTTTCAGGTTCGGCCCCCACGACGTCAATTACTCCGAAGTGTTTGACGATAGATTCTAAAATGGTCGGCGATTCATCACAGCCGATCGAACCTTTTGTGCTGGAAGCACCTCCCTCAAAAGCAGACATGGACAAGATTACCGCGCGCCTTAACGTGTATCGTAGAGACGTCTTGCAACGCGGCGGTATGCGGCCTTCGAAGGGCTTCGGTATTGCGGCGAAGTGGGAGAAGTTCATGAGGAAGAAGGCTCCCAACAAATCAGTCGAAGAGTATAATACATTGCTCACGCTCCTGGACGACACTCTCAAACAGGCGGGTGAAGGCGCTGTAGTGCACTTCATCGAACAGGATATCACTTGAGTTTCCCGCTCAACCCCGAACAGCTTGAGGCCGTAAACTTTCGCGAAGGCTATGCTGTGGTTCAGTCCGGCCCCGGCTCAGGGAAAACGCGCACGACAGTAGAGCGCGTCCATTCCATCCTCGAAGAGGGCTATCCGCCAGACAATATTCTGGCACTGACCTTCACGCGCGAGGCCGCGCTCGAGATGGCCAAACGCGCAAAGCTTCCGGAGGACCAGAAAATATTTCGAACGTTCCACAGCTTCTGCCTCGAACTCGTGCACCGAGAGCGGGACAAGCTTCCGTTCCAGCTTCTGCACGCACCGCCGGAGCCGGGACAGCAGCGAAAGCTTATCGGTACGCTGTGTCGCGAGAACCGTTTGGACTTCAAGGGTTTGGTTAGCTACATCTCGGCGATGAAGCGCAAAGGCTTGTCTACCGATGAAGCTATGGAAGAAGCTTTGGGCGCCAAGGGGCTTCATCTAGCGGTTGCGTACAAGAAGTATGAACTCAAGTGCCGCGAAGAAGGCTGGCTGGATTTCGATTCGATGCTGGTAGAGAGCGTCAAGCTGCTGGAAAACAATCCAGAAGTTTTGTCGCGTTGGCAATACAAGTTCGTGCTTGTGGACGAAGCCCAGGACACAGACGACATTCAGTGGAAATTGGTTGAGCTACTTTCGAAGGAGAACAAAAATGTATTCGCTGTTGGAGACGAAGAACAACTAATCTACGCTTGGCGGGGGGCACAGCCCAACGGACTTTCTAAGTTTGGCGAGCGCTTTCCTGGAAGCAGAACCATCTTTCTTTTCCGCAATTACCGTTCTACTAGGCAGATCGTGGAGTTTTGCAAGAAGTTTGCGCCTAAGAAAAGCGAGCTCATTGATCGTATGGTATCCGAAGTCGGTGATGGACCAGTTCCGGTTGTGCGCCTGTTTGGGTCCGACTCAGACGAAGCTTCAAAGATTCTTTCGTCCGTCGTGGAGCCCGAACGAACCGCAATTCTCACGCGCACGAACCGTCAGCTCTCGCGCTTCGAGAATGCGTGCATTGATCGGGGAATTAAGTATAACCTGTTGGGGCGAAGTGGGTTTTGGGTTCAGCCAGAAGTAAAGTATCTTTTGGCATATGCCCAAGCTACAGAGTTTCCGTCCGACGCCGCGGTCAAGTCTATCATTCAATCTCCATACCGGGAGACGAAATATCTCAAGAAGAAAGACTTAATTTCTGCCCTGGACACTCACGCGAAGAGCGAGAAGGTTGTCACAGGTAAGTCTACGCCCTACATAAAGCTTATGACGGATCCGGCTATCTTGAGGCAGTTCACAGATCAGCAGTGTGACAACATCAAACGGGCGGCACAGTTCATTCGATCGTTCAGGCAGCCCGGCGTCACTCCTACGGCGGCGTTACAGAATACGCTTGACAGAGCAGACGTGAAGGTGTACTATGAAACTGAGGAGGAAAGCGACGGAGACAACGACGCTATAGAAAACATCAATGAGCTTAGTAAAATTGCAACAAGATACAAAACAGTTCCAGAGTTCCTCGACTTCGCGAGAAAAGCTATTGCTGCCTCCCGTAAATCTAAGCAACCACGACTCACATTGTCCACTGTGCATCGGTCAAAAGGGAGAGAGTTCGACTTCGTTTTTGTTACAGGCATTAATGAAGGTATGTTCCCTCATAAAAAAGGTGATATAAACGAAGAGAAACGAATTTTTTATGTCGCTTGTACGAGGGCGGCAAAACGATTAACCGTTTCTTGTTTTGGGAAACCTTCCTGTTTTTTGGAGACGCTTTTAAATGAGAAAGAAAACAAGATTTGCGAGATTGTATCGGGCGAGAAACAAAGCGAAGGGCCTGTGTGGGTGCGGTCGCAAGCCCTTCTTGGATTTGAAAACTTGTCCTAAGTGCCTCGAATTTAATAAGGATCTCCGACGCAGATACAGAAAAGCCGGACTATGCTGGTGTAGTAGACCTATAGATATTCCCGGATTTAAACATTGCTCGGTGTGCAGGGCAGCTGTTAACGCTATTACGCGGCAGATGAAACTGGATGTCATAAAAGCTTATGGGGGTAAATGCAAATGTCCTGGAGGCTGTTCAGTTACGGAGATTGATTGGCTTACTATAGATCACATCGATGGCGGGGGCATTCGGCACAGGAAAGAGTTGAAAATGTTAGGACAAAGTTTCTATCGTTGGTTAAGAGATCATGGATTTCCTAAGAAAGAGTTTCGTTTGTTGTGTTATAATTGTAATATGTCTCGAGGACATTTAGGAAAATGCCCTCACGAAAGAGGTATTCACTAATGGCCTTTCTTTATATAGACTCGTCTGGCGAAGAGCGTAACCGACACTCTTACAGTGCTGGTCTAGAGTTCGATCATTCCCCATTGAAATATTGGCTTCACCGCGTTATGGGTTGGCGCCAGAAGGATACCAACGCCGCGCTTCTGTTTGGTCGTGCCCTCGAAGACGCCATTCAGTTTTACCATGAGACGAATCGTAGATCAGGTGAAGACGAGTTCATTCGCCTGTGGACGTTGGCGAAAGACAAGACTTTGGTTTACACGAAGAAGGAGGTGAGTTGGGAAAGTCTTCTTCGCGCGGGCCGGGAAATGATGCGCCTTTACGCGATACGGCAGCCATCTCTTCCGATTCCGATCGACACCATTTTTCAACGTGCGTTCGCCAAAGAGATCTTTCCAGGCAACGAGAAGTACGGCGGCATCGAGTTCTACGCCAAGTTAGATATGATTGCCTATGCGCCGCCAGATCATCCAATGCTCCCCAAGATGGAGTGGAAAGAATCCTACGGCTTGCTTCGGCCCGTGATCGTGGACATCAAAACGAGCGGCATCGATCTAGACGACACGTTCGGGATCGTCGGTCACGACCTGCAGCTGCGTACTTATGCTTGGGTGAAAGGCTCTTACGACGTCGCATTCCTGTGGTTTAAGAAGTGCGGGCACAAACTCAAGAAGGGCTGTAGCGTAACGCTGTTGGTTGATTCGGATCGATTCCTGGCCGGAGACGAGGCCGTGATTGCGTCCGTAGAAGGTGACAGTGCGTATCTCGTCGGCAACGACGATATGATTGAGGAAATGAGAAAGGCGCAGGGGTTCAGAGAAGGAACCAACTCTCTAGATACCACCAAGGCCGCCAAAGCCCGCGCCGCTGCGTGGCGTGAAGCCAACGCTGTGCTGGTGAAGGGTGAGAATATCACCCGGCAGCGGATGCAGTTCAGCGCTGCCCGCGTAGACCCTAAGAGCGCGGACGATGCAGGACAAATCGCGGCAGATCAGATCGTTCGTATCGTCAACGCCTGGGAAGCCAATCGGTGGACCAATACCTTCGGAGTGCGGTTCCCGCATGACGATCGTAAGGATCCTTATTTCAAAGCTTTTGTCTTGCGCGACAACGTATTTCGTGATAGTATGTTTGAGCAGAAAGCAGAAGAAGATTTGAACGATTATTTTGACGAGCCGGACGAGCTCAATGAGCCTGAGGAGGCTGAATAATGTTGGTTCGATGCAAGACTCAAGATTGCCCCCACGCAATAACTTTACCCGATGATCGGGCATCAAAAAGTTCTGTTTATGTTTGCTCGGAATGTTCTCGAATTGATTCCTCCGAGGATCTTCTTCATTTTCAGAATTATGCATTTGATCCGGAGCTAGGAACGCGCAAAACCCCTCGGCGAGGAGAAGTAGAAGCGCACAACGCCATAAACGGAAAAGGATCTCATTTTAGTCGGAAGAGCTCGGGTTTTTCTGTCATACAAGTAAAGAAAGAAAATAGAACAACGCCAACACCCGAATGGGCCAAAACGAATGAAGGCATTCAAAAAATTTTATTAACAGCTTTTCCGAAACTTCATGTTAACGCTTTGCAACGAAAACGGGCCGGTAGATGGGCACAAATCATTCAATTGTATTTTCGCGAAGGTTTGGTTTTTTCGGTGGTTGCCGAGGAATTGTTAGAGAAACCAAGAGCAATAGAGATGGTAATTCGTAGCATAATCTGGACATCAAAAGGTATGCGGGCTAACGGATCAGGGCCAAGAACCAGAATCGTGACGTAGTTTTAAAGACATAATGGAGGGCAGGAATAGAGCCCTAAAGGAACCCACAAGCCGGCGTAGTTTAAGGTGCCGGGTTCCGCCCTCCAACGTTTTAAGGAAAACATGTCGAAAGTCTTAGTCCATACATGCTATTCCATAGAGGCAGGCGACCCGAAGCCGACGATATGTGCTTGTAGGAAGTTTGTTTCCAGCGCTGTATCAAAGAAGCTGTTGGCCGAGGGTTTGGCAGAGTACGTGCTTAAGTACGATCGCAAAGTACCTTACCACTCTGGAACCGAAGTTTGCTTGGTGAACAGAAAGAAATCGACGCCCAGAGCCGCCACAATCGAAAAGGCTCACATTCTGAGAGCATATGTTGCAGGCGATTTGGAAGAGCAAGAGCGAATAAATGAGTACGGTCGAATGGCCAAAGATTTGAGAAATGGGATTACCAAACTTTACGACGACGCAGAACACCGCGCGGCCGAGAAGAAGTACCGCGGTCGGGACTACTCGATAGTCGACGGCGGAGATATGTTAAGGCCCCTGGAGGCTAAGCAATGATCAAGATCAACGTATTGTCGCCGGCGCAGAAGGCCGTCGCGGCCGCGGTATTGAAGTTCCAAGAGGAATTCTATAATCGATCTTTCTCTGGTCGCAACCCAGAGCTCGGCAAGATGATCAAGTGTGCGCAATGTGGACGGCGCCATAGGGATGCGGTCAAGCATGAGCTCATCAAGTATGCCGACAAGCCCGGGACACCAGAAGGCCAGAGCAACCCTATGGTCGCGGAGCCGAAGCATTTTCACGGCGTCGCCAACCCGTTCTGGCGTGCGAAGCCCGGAAAAAACATGTGGATTCCTGAGTTGAAAAAGTACGTCAATCTCACCCGATAGGAAAGAGGAAACTCGATGGGCCTGTTCAGCAAGACCAAACCTGTTACGAAGAGAATGGATGATACTCTCGTTTCGCCGGAAATTCAGAAGCTGGAGAATGAGCTTCTATCCCGCGTGATCGGGCAGGAAAGGGCGGTCAAACAGTTTGTTCGAATCCACGAGACCTATCTGTCTGGTCTTCGGCCCACAACCAAACCCATGCAGGTTCTTCTGTTCGTTGGGCCCACCGGCAGCGGTAAGACCCACGTTGCAGAAGTCTTCGCTGAATTAATGAACGTTACGTTAATCAAAGTGGACTGCGGTGAGTTTCAACAATCCCACGAAGTCGCGAAACTTCTGGGCTCCCCTCCAGGATACGTAGGGGCTGAAACAAAACCCAAGATCAATAAGAGTGTGGTTGAAGCCAAGTGGGGCAAAGGCGGCCCAGAGTACACTATAATTCTTTTTGATGAGATTGAGAAGGCCGACCCAGATTTTCATCAGTTGCTTCTGGGCATTATGGATCGCGGAATTCTGACGACCGGAAAGAATGAGACCGTCGATCTGACAAAAACTATCGTGATCATGACGTCGAACCTCGGTTCGCGAGAAGTGAAGAAGCTTTTGAAAGATCACGGCGGCTACGGGTTCGGAACAGCGAGCGAGAAAGACGACACAATTCTGGATGAAGATATTTATCACGCATCGAAAGGTGCCGTGTCCAGGTTCTTTTCACCGGAGTTCTTCAACCGTATCGATCGCATGATCGTGTTCAGAACTCTGAACGAAGAGTCTCTTCGAAAAGTTTTGGAATCGGAATTGAAGCTGGTTCAGGATCGCGTTCTGAAAGCCAACAAATTTGTTGGTGTGGAAGTATCCGATCGCGGAAAGACTTTCTTGGTCGAAGAAGGGACAAGCAAAGAGTTTGGTGCTCGCGAGCTCAAGCGTACCATTGAGCGATTCTTGGTCTCGAAAATAACGAGAGCCCTTGTAACAGGGCAAGTAAAGAACGGAGATATCGTTATGGCGGACAAAGAGCCCGGGTCCAACGAAATGGTTTTGGACATCATTAAAGCTGTTTTGGAGATTCCGAAACCGAAAACAGAGGCTTTTACAGTCAGGCAGCCTGCGCGAGTCACAGTGGAGCCAGAACATCCCGGGTCTCGTAGACCGTATGAAGGTGTAATCAATGCAGGATATTGCGCGCGATGCGGATGGCGTTGGTATGATAAACATCTGTGTTTCGATCTGCTAGATTCCGGCAATATCCTGTGATTAGAATGTTCGTATTGCTTGTGATTCTTCATGTTGGGTTTTGGGTTAGAGTTTATAGGAAGGTGATTTGTGGCAAATTTCGGAGACGTAGTAAACTGGGTTCTTCGTTTAGAAGACCGGACTCTGGCGGGAAAAACAGTTAACCTTGGTGACGGCGCCGGATGGACGCGCTTTGGTGTGACGTCGAAGAACAACCCTCAATTGCCCCCAACATTTTGGTGGGAAGCCCTTGGGCAAGCGCGAATGGCCAACGATGCCGCGCTTGAGGTTGCCAAGCGGTTCTATCACGAAAAGTACTGGATGCCCCTACACGGCACTCAGATCGTCACAGACGAGTTGGCAGCTACTCTGATGTCTTTCGCCGTGAACGACGGCCTGAGCGGCGCTGTGAAGCTTCTACAAGGCATCCTAGGGCTCACAGTCGACGGTTCCCTTGGGCCAAAAACCCTATCTGAACTACTAGCCAATGACACGCCCGAGACGGCCGCAAAGCTTCGTGACGCCCAAGAAAGCTTTTACGAACTAGTCGTTGCGAGAGACCAGAGCAAGCAGAGGTTCTTGGATGGCTGGCGATCTAGGGCCCAAGTTGTCTATCCGGATTTGCCGTAAGTAATATTATACGGTAAACCTCTTGTTTTTATTAGGTTAGGCTGTAGGATGTTACTTTTTGTTACATAAAATTTGCCCGCGTGACGTAGTTTTAAAGACATAATGGAGGGGAAGTGCGATACATCTATCGTTGTGCCCAATGTGATGGGTCTGTTTCTAAGCCGTCCGTGTCTTCTGATAAGGAAGGCAAGTCAACCCATGGTCTCCACGGGTGGAAATGCGCTACCCACGGCCCGACGAAAGTCAAACGCTCTCTCGTCAAAGACGAAGAAAAAACTTAATGGATCGCGTTTGTAAAACGTGTGGCTTAGAAAAGCCTGAAGTAAGTTTAACAGCAAAGAAGCGGAGACTTTTGTGTTTTTCGTGTGAATATAAGAGCTCGGACAAAAAGAAAGCAAAAGCACGAAACAAAATCTGGAGAGACAATCAACCAGGAAGTTTTGATCTTCCAGGAAGATATGGAATAACACAGGACGACTACTTGTATATGTTGGAAAAACAAGGAGGAGTTTGTGCTATTTGTGGTAAGAAAAATAAAGCGACTAGCCGAAGAAAAAGACTTCATGTAGATCATGATCATAAAATTGGCGGCGCGGGAATTCGTGGTTTGTTGTGTAACTTATGTAATGCATGGCTCGGGCGCATTGAAGACAACATCGAAGCCGTTTTGAGAGCTTTTGCTTACCTCAGGAGAATGCAATGCCCGTATATGAGTACCTTTGTGCATCTTGTGGAAAAAAGTTTGATAGAGTCAAATCTATCAAAATCTCTGATCGGCAGCGGGATTACGATATCTGCGCCTGCGGAAAAAGAGCTGAATTAACGGTTTCCCAAACCGGAGCACCAATTCTTGTCGGAGCAGGTTTTCACTGCAACGATTTTGGCGCTCCAACAAAAGCGTAATCGCTGATGCAAACCTAATCGAAGGGCGGCTGTGCTAGCAGTCGCCCTTTTACTTTTGGAGTACCCCTCATGGGTTTCTTCTCATCAATCCACAAACGTTTTCTTGAATTGGTTTGCGCCGATGACGGTAAGTTAAGCTTGTCGCGCGTCAGTCCGTTGGCCTCACTTGTATCTGTTATCGTGTGGGTCAGTTACGTAATTTACAAAAGCAATCCGCACACGCTTCCAGATCTGACCGGCCCGGCGATCTTCACAGGATCAGGCGCCGCACATTATGGTATAGGGAAATATTTCAGCGCCAAGAAAGACGACGTAGATCCTGATTCTAGCCCAAAGGTGTGACATGCCCTTCAAATCGCGCGCGCAGCAAGGGTATCTTCACGCCCATCCCGAAATTCTTGGTGAAGAAAAATTAGCTGAATTCGACGCATCGTCGAAGGGTAAGAAACTCCCGGCTCGAAAGAAAAAGAGCCCGAAGAAAGAATCAAAGCCAGAAGTTCCGGTCGTTAGAATGAGACACACGGCTTAGCCGCGTTGAGGACAAGACAATGCCACAGCAAGAAGATCCGGTTAAGAAAGCTCTCGCGGAGAGCAAAAAGGTTTTAGAAGGCGCTGATAAATTTCAAAAGAGCGCCGGCGGCCCTATGCCCAAACCCCAGCCTAAACCGCAAGCCAAGGCTGTCGACGTGAAGCCTGCGAAGAAAGCTCCTTCCAGCGGCCTATTGGGCGAAGCCAGCGATGCCGCGAAAGGCATTGCGGAGAAAGCCAAGCAAGTCGATGAATACAATAAAGCCAATCCTGATCAGCCTTTGAAGCCTTACAAAGAAGGCGGAAAAGTCAGCAAGGACGGCCCCGGCATGCTTCACAAAGACGAAGTTGTTCTGCCCGCCGACGAAAAGAAAGCTGTGAAAGTTTTGAAGAGCAAGGCCAAGAACGTGATGGCCTCGGCGATGGAAGACGAGAAGGACGAGAAAGAAACTCCAGCCGAAGAGAAGAAAGAAGGAAAGGCCGGCGAAAAGAAAGAAGAGAAGAAGGCCGAGCACAAAGCCAAGAAATCGAAGGGCATCCACATCCGTCACGGCGCATCCGGCGGCTTCATCGCGAAGCACGACGCAATGCCTAAGGAAGACGGAAGCATGGGAGACATGGAAGAACACGTTCTCCCGAACAGAGCCGCGGTCCACGCTCACATTGATGAGCACATGGGCGACGGCGAGGACCTCGCGGCCGCAGAAGGCGCGCCTCAGGAATAAATCGAAGCACCAAGAACGGCTCGGATTGAGCTCTTCGAAGGTCACGAGTCATGCAAGAGCCTACGTGGAATCCAGACTATCTGCTTAAGGAAGCGACTTCCATCGCGCACGCGCGTGGTGAAGTTCTTACCGTAAAGCATTTCTGGAGAGTGGCGGACCGCGATCTTCCGGGCGAAGCTCCGAAGGAAATGATGGACCTTGTAGCGCGGGCCAAGAATTATGTAGCATTGGATTTGGCCTTCACGCGTTACGCAGTTGACAAGACGGACCCCGACGTGGCATCAGCTTTACGTCGCATTGAGATCCTAGGTCAGTGTCCGGACTCAACCAAGACCTTGGCGTTTCTGCAGTTCATGTGCAGAACGAACCTTCTGTTTCTTGGTCGAGAACTGTTCAACAAGGCTTTCACGTTTTACACGCACGCTCCTATATGTAACTTCTTCGTCCAGAAAGATCCGTCAAAGAAACTGGAAGATCAAGACGAAACAAAAGAGCGGCTGCTGCTGTATCCTCGCGGCAGTTTCAAGTCGACCATCGACGTAATTGATTGCGTTCAGTGGTTCATAAATTTGCCTAATATCAGAATTCTGATTTTAGCCGCAGAAACTGGGCTGGCCACTTCTTTCATCGGCGAACTGAAAAACTATTTCTTCGTTCCCAAAGAAGCGGCCCCCACGAATTTTCAGAAATTGTTTCCTGAGTGGACGATTTCGTCCCGCACAGAAGGCGCAGAAGACCAGTTCATCTGCCCCAAGCGCGCGACAGGCGACGAGAAAAAGAAAGACCCATCAGCTTGGTCGGCCTCAATTCTGTCGAACCTTCCCGGATGGCACTGCGATTTGATGAAGGGCGACGATGTCGTCAATGACAAGAACGCCGCGACACCAGCCCTAGTGGCAAAGGTGATTCGGAAGATTAACTTCGCCGAGTCCCTAGTAGACCCAGGCGGATTTAAAGACCTATTGGGAACTCCATACGCCGGCAATGACCTTTACGGTTTCACGGCGGAGAAAGCGGAGCATCCCGAGGATCTCAAGAAACTCGCGATACCGGCGCGCTGGCTCAGGCCAGAAGCGATCCACAAAGACGAACGCGATTGCACAGACGCGGATTGGGAACTTCTGTTTGAGTTCGACAAGACCGGCCGCAAGCGCCTAACAAATGATTTCTTAAACAAGAAAAAGCGGAAGGACATTGGCATCTACCTTTCGCAGTACATGTTGAATTCGTCGGGAGCCAAGAAAGTAAAGTTTTCGCTGGAGCTTCTAGCGCAGCGAACGATTTCACTCGAGCAGCTTCCGCATCAACTCAGGTATTACATCTTCTGGGATTTCGCGTACGGCGCGGCCCAGGGCAATGATTACTCCGTCGGCGCCGTCATCGGCCTCGACAATGAGAATCGTGCGTACCTAGTTGAACTTTTCCGTGACCATTATCTTGACAGCGAGTTGGCGAGAGAGATCGTCTCTTCGTACCAGAAATATCAGCCTCGTATGGTTCTCATCGAGAACTCAAACGGAGCTCAGTTCCTGGAACAGACGATCCGTCGATATGCCGAAGAAGTGGGAATCTCTTATATTCCCCTGGACTTCTTCAAAGTCGATCGCTCACCAAACGCGAAGGCATCCCGAGTTGGGGCCTTACAGCCACTCCTCCTGGGAGGGCAGCTGTTCTTCATGAACACGGTTTCATACTTGGACGATCTCTATAAAGAGTTCAAGGATTTCGGAACCGCGGTCCACGACGATATTCCAGACGCTATCAGCCATTTCACTCGTGTGCTCCCGTCGGGAACCACGGAACCTGGAGGTCCAGGCGGGAAAGAGCGCCAAGAGAAATTCAATCGCATGTTGATGGAAAAGGATTTCTACGACATGATCTTTCAGCAAGGCGACTACACACCGGTCGTTCCAGAGGCACCAATAGTTCCGGAATTCGGAACAGGTGAATCATCCGACAGCGATCTTTACGATCCCTACGGCATTCCAGGCTTCGGCCCAAAGAGATAAAACATGGCGTTGGTCCAAGAAATAGCCGGGACATCTACGACTGGCAACATCGCTTTCGCGGATGTCAAGAGCCCGTCAGAAGTCTCCGATGACGCTGCTCTGAAAATCGTTACCAGAGATGCGCAGTATACTCGTTCCTGGATCGAAAGCCGGTACTTCAATATTCGATGGATCGAGATTGACCTTCTGTATCAATCGCCCCCAACGCTACGCGTTTGGGAAGGCACTTCGATGCCGAAGGCGAACATCGCCAAGTTCACGGTGGCAACGCACGTTAACGCCATCAACTCAAAATTGATCGGCGGACTTTTCTACGAAGAGCCTCCATTCAATTTGGTTCAGAAGTCAAGCATCAGCGCGGACACCGCGCGCGCAGTCGAGGAAGTTCTTTCGTACCAACTCGATGAGATGGGTTTCAAACAGGAAGTCAAGTACGGATTCTTTTCGTGCCTCCTGAACGGGACTGGAATTTGGAAGTGGGGCTGGAAGGATTATCATAGGACTGAGTGGGATTTCCAACCGCTCGAAGATCCTCAGGAATTTCCTGTAGATAATCCAGAGAAGCCCGGCGCGACAGAATCGGTTCCTACGCAGGATTCCGACCTATTCAAGATGAGCAAGGTCGATACGCTGGTATCTCATCCATTTTTTGAAAACTGCGACATTCGTACGGTCCTAGTGGATCCCGGCTGCCGCGTTCCCGACATTCGCAAAGCCAAGTTTGTCATTCATGAATTCCCTGTAACCTTCCGCGATTTGATGCGCATGAAGGACGAAGTTTATTACGACGAGAAGAATAACCCGATCTACCGTTACAATCTTCCAAGCGAAGACGAAATCAGATCGTGGTTTGAAACACCCGAAGCAACATCACAAAGTATGTCTATCGGTGGTCAGAACATGACCTCCGGTCAGAACAACACTCAGTTCGTTCAACACGCGGCTCCGTTATTCGTTAAGACAACGGAAGATCCGCTAGATGAGCCTCTCATCATCCAAGAGCGTTGGGATAACGATAAGGTCATGACGGTTCTCGCCGGCAAGCGCCTTATTCGAAACGAGCCCAACCCATTCGGTTGCATACCGTTCTATTCGGTCAACTGGTGGATGATTCAGGATTGCTTCTGGGGTCTCGGCCTCGGAACAGCCCTGGGCGGCGAACAACGCCTCCAGCAAGGTTTCATCAACGCCGTTGCAGATATCGGCACCTTGGCGGCCAACCAACCGATCGTTCGGTCGCGCGGCGCCAACATCAACACGCAGCAAGTTCGCGCACGTCTCGGCGGATTCATCGACGTAGACGGCGACGCCACGAAGGCGTTGCATCCCATGGACATTCCCAAGATTCAAGGGGAGTTGTTCCAAGTTGTTGCGGCTTCCGAAGCCAGAACAGAATCGACATCCGGCGCGAGCGAAATGCTCACGATGGGTTCGTCCAAGCCTAGCGGCCGCGGATCCTCAATGGGTCGCACGGCGACAGGCGCTGGCAACTTGATGCAAGCAGCCGTCGATCGTATCGGCGGATTGGTTGAAGATTTCAACCGGCAAGTTTTGCAGCCGTGGTTGTGGCAGATGTATGACCTCAACCGGATGTTCTTGCCCCCTTCAGTCTATCGTGCAATTCTGAACGATTCTTTGAGCGGAAGCTTGAAGGCAACGTTCCAAGAATTCATGAAGGCGAAAAAGGGAATCAAGACCTTCACAATTTTGGCAGGCAGCCATTTGGCGGCCCGTCAGCAGATGGCGCAGTCGATGCCACTCATCATGCAGTACTTCACGAATCCTGCTCTTGCAGGACAGATTGCAGACATCAACGGTGAATACATTTCCTACTCGGAATTGCTCCACATGTTGACAGACGTTAGCGGTTGGGGAAGCTCTGCATATTATTCGATCTTCAAAAAACTCACACCGGAAATGAAGGCACAACGTGCCGCACAAAATCCGGCGGCCGCGAAGATGGCGGCGCAGAAAGCAAACAACGATCAGAAATTCGATCAGAAGTCACAGTTGCAATCGCAGCAGTGGACAGAGCGCGCGGCGGGAGATATCATCCGTCACTCTCTTGAGCAGGCGGGTTCATCCGAAGCAATACAAGGTACCCCAGGCGGTGCCGGCTTCGGAAGCGCCGAATTAGCAGGATAAGGAAAAGAAAATGCCCAATCAACTTGCAGGACCCAATTATCAAATTGTTGGCATTATGCCGGTGTCGCTTAAGAACTCACAGCCCGGGCTACTTCCGAACCCCGGCGATCGCATCAGGATTTATGAAATCATTTCTACCGCAGCGTCCTTCACGTTGACCGACGGTGCCGCGTCTAACCCTGTTACTCTTTTGGCTGCGACTGCTGTTGGCTCGTGGTCATTCAATCCACCTCTTGAAGTAGCGGATTTTCAAATGACCGCATTCGCCGTCGCCCCTGGCGCCGTCGTAGACATTTTTGCAAGGTAATTACGGAGAAATACATGTCGCAACCAACATACGCATCAAGCACTGCCGAAGGTGGAAAGCTAGGAGCTCTCTTTTCTAGAGGATCTGGCGCCGGGAACTATTCTGTTGCTTCCCAGGCTAACTACACTATTCTTGATCCAGCGAATCTTAATGCGGGACAGAACCTGTTCGTCCCTGCGGGCTTCTGTGCCATCGTTAGCGCCGGAGGATCCGTGGGCACTCTTACAGCCGCTGTTCAGGCGTCTGTCGGACTGTTTGTCGACGGCGTCCTGGTGGTCGAACAACAGATCACTGGACCAGGCACTTCGGTTGCCGCGACCTTAGCCAACTATTCTAACTTCGGGCTGAACTGGCTCATCAAGGGCGACAACAAGTATCACACTGTCACACTCGGCGCGCGCACCGCAAACGCCGCAGATGTGGTCTCCATCCTTAACGATGTGATCACACGCGCTCCGTACCTGATGGTCGAGATCACCCAGAACAGCTTTTTAGGTGCCAGCACCTTCGCGTCTTCGATGTCTGAGGCGCAAGGCAAGCTCGGGGCCCAGATGGTTTTTGGCTCGGGTGCAGGCAATTACAGTTCTTCATCCAAGTCCTTCCAGCCGGTTGACGGCGGAGGCGGGCAGCTTACTGTAACGTCTTTGATCCCCAAGGGGTTCGTTCTTTTGATCGCTTCCGGCGGCGTTATCGGTTCTACGCATGCCGGTGATTCTGTGGCTGTTGGTCTCTTGGTCGACGGCGTCCTAAAGACCGAGCAGGACATTGTTCCACACGGAACATCTCAGCTGTCTCCTTTCGGCCTCAGCTACGCAGTGTTCGGCGACGATAAGATTCACTCCGTCTCTCTAGCGTATCACACGCAGGGAGCCTCGGCCACGAATGTCACGATTGGAAACAACTCGGCTACTCACGCTCCTTTCATTCTAGCCGAACTCACGCAGTCCAACCTTACTGGACAGAATACAGACGCCAGTAGCTTGTCTGAAGGCGGAAAACTCGGTTGCACGTTCTTGTCCGGAGCAGGGACAGGAAATTACGTCACCAACAGCCAGTCGTACGTTAACGTTGATTCCAACTTGTTGTCTACGAACGTTATAGTTCCTGTTGGATACGTTCTATTAGTTTCCGCGAACGGCGTCGCCGGGACCGCTACTGCGGCCGCGGAAGTTAGCGTCGGCGTTTCTGTCGATGGAGTTCTTGCAGCTGAATCTATAAATGAAGGCGCAGCTGCTAATAATCTCGTCGGCTTTGACGTTCAATACATGATCGTCGGAGACGGAAAATCTCACACTGTCGCTATGGTATTTAGAACAAATGCCGCGGCAGATAACGCTGTTATCGGCAACAACATTGCCACCAATGTTCCATCTATGTTGCTGGAATTGACCCAATCAAATTTGAACTAACTCTTAGTGAAGCAGTGAACTCTTTGGAGGAATCCTATGAGCGTATTAGAAGAATTCGAAACCGGGCCGGTGGAAGGGCTTAAGCCCATCGCCTTGCGCGATCCTAGATTTCTGGAGCTCACGCCCCAGGATAAGGTTACGCTGGCCCAGTTTAATAATTCGCCCGCTCATCAGGTGATGCTTAAATTGATGGCAGGAGAAGTCGAGAAAGCCGAAACGGATCATTTCAAGAAGTGGCAAGACGAGGCGCTCTTTGAGCGTAGCGGGCTTTTCGCGGTCGCTATGAGAGTTTTCTTGGAAAGACTGCAGGCAGAGATTCAACGCCAAGTCGAAGAATTTGCCGGCGAAGTTGATTTCATCAAGAAGCAGAAAGAAGTCTTGGAAACCTCTCCAGAAGAGCAGATCCTTCAAGAGTTCAAATAAGGAGACAATATGACATTCGTAATCGCAATTTTTGTTTCGCTCGTTTTAGGTTTCGGGCTCGGCCGCATAAAAGATGCCGCCAAGCTAGCTACAGTTAAAGCCGAAGTATCCAAGGCTGAGAACGCCGTGTCTGCCGAAGTCAAGGCTGTCGTGGCAGCTATCAAAGCCAAGCTGTAAAAGTCGGGTGGCTCCCTCAAACCGAAAGGTGTCGTCAAGGCGTACCTTGAGCATCGTATTACAGGGGGCGAAAGACTAAATAAATTCCTCGGCTTGATCACCGAGGCTTAGACTTGAGGGAGAGCCCATACTCTCCCCAGGTCGTTCTTATGGGAGAATCAAAATTGTTCTGGCGCGCTGGATAACACGGGCCACGGTCTAGACCGAAAAGACAACGGATTAAAGCATCAGTATTTAAACGTGGTTCCGTGTTGCGGTAGATGCAACAGAATTAAAGGCGCCTATTTTACGTATGAGCAAATGATGTTGCTTGCTCCTCCGCTTCGAAAAATTCAACAATCTATTACGCCTCGGATTGAGGCCTAAAGGTGGAATCATGATTAACATTCAAGATCTAATTATTTCAGGAAAAGTACCTAGCAGCACCACAGCAGCAGACAACCGCTCGGGATACCCGAATGGTTGGCCGATTTTCGCGGACATTACGGAGCAGGTTAAGTACGACTGGAACAACCTTCCCTCCGATCGAGTTCGCATGTTGAAGAATGAAGCGACGTACAGGACAGCCCTAGAGGCTTTCTTGCTTGGACCAGCGCCCGTTGTATCCGTGGCCCCAGGCCCCGAGGTCACGTTGGCCCCTTCCGTCGAGGAAGAGCTCAACGCTGAGCCTCCGGTTCCTACGTCTGCGGAAGTCGTAGCAGATGCCGTCGTCGAGGAAGCAGTCGTGGTTCCGACGGAAGAGAACGAAGGGACAATTATTGATTATCCTTTCGGTTCGATCACCAAAGTTAAAGGCGGATGGGAAGCGCGCGTCGACAACAAAGATGGCTCCGGCGTCCAGGTTTTCAAAGGCAAGACGAAAGATGAATTGATCGGCAAGTTGCTGCAGTCAGCAGCACATGCCTCGGCGAAGATCCGCCAGCAGGAAACAGAACGGCAGCGTCTGATCGCAGACGAGCCGGCCGATATGGCTGTCGAGCGGAAGCGTTTGGCTCCCCGAAAGCTGACGGCAGATGAGCAGTTTGAGTTCGCCGAAGCGATCACTTCCGGCGATCCAACCAGAATTACCAAGGCGATGGCCAAGCGAGACGAGATCGTTCTCGGCGGCTCCGTCGAGGAAGTCATCGGTCAAGTCAACCAGACTCGCGATGAACTAGAATTTGAATCGTACAAAGCAATCGCCAAAACGTTCATCAAGCAGAACCCTCAAGTTGTTTTCTCCAAGGAATTCGGAGACAAACTCGACGAGGTCATCGCCGAGAATAATTGGGCGTATACCGTACGCAATCTGAACAAAGCCCTCGTGATTCTGAAAGAGAAGAACGAGGTTGAATTAAAAGTTTCGACACCGGAAGTTGAGGCGGAATTACCCGTTCCGACTTCTGTCGCAGTTCCAGCAGTGGCCGCACCGGCTGTAAAGCCGGTTGCAGCGCCTGCTCCAAAGCCAGTGCCGCCTCAGCCTACCAAAAAGCAGATTGAGGAAAGGTTACGGCCCGGGTCCGCATCCACAGGGATATCGCCACGTCAAGCCAGTGTCCGGCAAGGCGCGGCGCCCTCTCCAGCAGTGGGGCTGACCGCCGAGGAATACAATAGAATGTCTGTAAGCGAGACGCGTCGTAAGTACAAAACCGACTTGGGATTCAAGACGGCCGTCGACAAGCTGATTGCAGAAGGCAAGATCTAACGTAGACCGCGCAGTTTTTCACCAGGAAGTTAAACCTCCATGTCTCTTGGATTTCCTGCTTCAAACGTCACCGGCAATTTGCCGCAGTCGACGGTCAAGTTCTATGACAAGCAATTCGTCGAGAACTTGAAGGCTGAGACGCCTTTCGTGCGTTGCGCGGAACGGCGTGATCTGCCTCTAAACAGCGGTAACCAGCTCGTGTTGTTCGAATACAACACGTTCGGTGCCAACACTTCACAAGCGACGGAAGGGACCCCGGGCGCAGGCATCATCGCCTCGCTCGTTTCCAACACGTCCACGATCGGTGAGTACGCTGACTACGCTTCGTTCTCGAGTCTTGCTTTGGCAACCGCCATCGATGACACTCTTGCCAACGTCGCGAAGGAATTGTCTTACCGACTGGGCCAGTCTCTTTCGAACCTCGTTCGCTACAGCGTTGACGGCGCGTCCGCCATCGACTCGAACGTTCTCGTGCAGTTGGCAGCGGCTTCGAGCTCCAGCTTCACCTCCTTGTCCATCGGCACTATCCGCGCCGCGATTCAGTCTCTCGCCGGCCGTTCCGTGAAGCCTTTCATGGAAGCGAAAAAGCGGTTTGCCGGGATTAACAATTACGCTATCGCGGCGTAACGGTCCCGGATCAACAATTTGACTATATCCGTTAACCTCTGCTATAATGGCAGACGAGACGGAGGGAAGAACCAATGAAAGTTTCTAATTGGCCGTATCTGGCCGGATTGATTGACGGCGAAGGTTGCCTTTCAATTTCTAAGCAAGTGAACAACTATCATAACAAAGGTCGTAATGATTACATTCAATACGGCTTTCGTTTAAGTATAACGAACACTAGTTTAGAGTTGATGAAATATTTGATTGAACATTTTGGCGGCGTCTACTACACAAAGAGAACCAACAGTGATAACTGGTGGAAAACTTCGTATGAGTGGAGGCCGAAAGGTAAGAACAACAACGAACGAGTTTTGTTGGCTGTTATTCCTTACATGGTAGTAAAACGAGAGCAAGCTAAACTGGCTTTGCTTTATGTTAGACTTCCGGAACAAGATCCTGATAGCAGAGAAAAGCTATTTAATCAAATGCGACTCCTCAATCGAAAAGGTTCACCCCCAACGACTAATACGTCAAACGTTTCTACTGAAACGAAGATAGAGTCTGATCTCACGAGCGATCGTGAGTGTGCCCCTGTAGTGATACAGGACGCCTAAACACAAATACGTACACCCCTTCGCATGGGGCGACGCGATTAACGACACCTCTAACAACAGCCCGATCGATGTGCTCAAGCACACCTCTGAAGGCCTGATGCGAATGGAAGAGCTGCCTTCTGCCGACCTCACGGAAGTTTTCGAACTCCCGGGAACCGGCGTTGATTTCTTCCAGACGAATCTCGTCACCCAGACGTCGAACTATAAGACGACTGGCGCGACGGCTCTCCGTACCTACATCTTCGGTCGCGATGGCGTCATTGCTATCAACCTCGCGGGCCGCGGAGACACAGCGTACGGCGACGGGAATTACCGCGGAATCAAATGCAACGTAGTCCAGAACGCGCCAATTAGCGTTTCGGATCCCGAAGGTTTGATCCCAGGATGGACCTCCTTGAAAAAAGCGGCTTGACCGCTTTATGGGGTGCCTCGACGAAAGTCGAATAGCACTAATCTTCTCTGATTGACTTGAACCCTGAAACGGGAACAAGGGGCAAGCGAAAGCAGCCTGAGAGACTAAGTGAGAAGACGGCCTTAGGGCCGAAGCGATAGTCCGATCTCATGTAAATAGAAAGCATGAGACGAGAACAGAAATGATTCTCGCAGACGAAAGTCTGGTAACAGTATGATAAAGTCCATTTCACGGTCACCCTTCCTCCTGATCCCACACAGCGCGTCCGCCTCATCGACGCTCTGTCCGGCATCAGCTAAACCTTCGCTCGAGGGAATCGAGCATTGACTTCCGAGAATCAGCGGAGTATAATACTGATTAAGGGTTGTGGGGCGCGCCTCGAACGCGCCTCACTATCCGAACTCATTCGAGGTGAGTTAATGATTGCACATCCTGAAAATATACGACTAGACGTATTAAGGCTGTTGAAAGATGGCAGAGGGTCAAAAGAAATTTCAACGCGCCTAGGTCTATCAGTTGGAGCCATAGAAGATTGGGCAGCAGCGTGGCGAAAAACTGGCGAGTTGAAAGCGTTTAAACGACCAGGATCTGAATTTACGGCCGAAGCAAAACGGCTATCTAATGGATATTATAAAAGTATTCGCAAACGCTATTTGGGCATGAAGTGGTTGGATTACATAGAAAAAAGGCATTTCGGATTTGCTAGCCCAGTAGAAGCAATACATTTTTATTTGGACGAACAAGGATCCCCTAGAGCGTGCGCCTATTGTGGGCGCCTTCCAATGAAAGATAAAGTGTGGGGTCTAGATCGTCTGGATTCCTCGATAGGCCACGTGCCTGGGAATTTGGTTCCGTGTTGTGGAAATCATCCAGAGAACCGGTTCATGTCTTGTCAAGTTAGCAAATCAAAATTCTCTTTATACGGATGGCTAGAAACAAACATTTCCAGATCATTAGGCCGCCCCGCTACAATCGATGAAACTCAAGCGCGTGTTAATCAAGTCGAAGCGCTGGCTCAAAAGTTTATTCGAGGGTGATTATCTGCCATCGTAAACCACTTCGATTCCAAACAAGTTTAGCAGTATAGGAAATAAATGAGCAACCCCTTCACAGGACCGATTCCTCCTATCGCGCTCCCGGAAAACGTGCATAAAGTCTGGTTGTTTACTCAGAACGCGGACGGCACAATGTCTCCCGGAACTTCTGGCGGCGGTGGGGGAGGCAACGTAAATATAACCGGAATAAACGGTTCGGCGCCTGCGTTATCGAACCCTCTTGCTGTAGAGTTATCTGACGGATCCAACGCGTTCGGTACTGTTATTAATCCCCTGAGCGTCAACGTTCTTTCTGGTGGCGGTTCTAATCCATCAGTAGGAACCACAGGAGCGGCTGCGCCAACGTCTGCTACCGAGATGGGTATCATTGTTGCCGGTCTTTTGCAGGCCGTATCAGCTGCGAATCCCCTGCCTATTTCTGCGGCTAGCCTTCCTCTTCCTGCGTTGGCTGCAACCTCGACCAAGCAATCGGACGGAAGCCAGAAAACACAAGTAGTAGATGGTGCAGGAAACGTAATCGGAAGCACTGGTAACGCCCTAGACGTAAATATCAAGACGGGCATTTCCAACCCTTTGCCCGTATCGGCTACGCAAACCACTTCTCCTTGGGTTGTAGCAGGCAACAGAACAAACAACAACGCGGCTCCCGACGGCGGGAATGCGGGGGTTCTTCCCTCTGTAGCCAACGCTGCTCCTCCAGCATACACAGAAGGCAATCTTGTTTTACAGTCTGCGGATTTGCAAGGCAGCACGCGCGTTACGCCCTCAGGTTTTCCTCAAATTGTTCAGAAGACTTCTAACACGTCTACTGGTTCCGTCGCCAGTTTGGCGAAAGCTTTTGCCAGCAATGTTTCTCGTAACTCTACTATTATCGTTGTTTGTGGTGTAGGAAACGGAACCACACCAACGGTCACCGACTCGGCCGGCAACACATACACGAATGACATCGTTAAGGCCAACGGCGCCGCGTTTAACATGGCAATATTCCACGCTATTAGCGCCACGGCCGGAGCAAATACCGTAACTGTAAATAACGGCGGAACAGCTGCATCTATTGCGATGGAGATTTATGAAGTCGCCGGGCTGCTGACGTTAACCAACGTAGTTTTAGATGGCACGAACGGAAACACAGCAACAAGCGCCACGCCATCTACGAACTCGGCATCCGGCGCGTTAAATACAACCTTTCAGCAGACTCCTTATTGTTACGCCTTTGGCGGAATCGGCGTAGGAACCGCCGCGCAAACAATTACTATCACTGCCGGAACACAAGGCTTCGTAAACGATTCTGGACAATTGAATCCAACTACTCCTGCTGGATTATTCAGCTTCGCGGCTGCCTCGGCTTTTTGCGCCATACCGCAACCGGTGACATTGGCTGGAACGATTACATCAGAGCCTTGGTCGGCTGTCGTAGCTCTTTATAGGCCCGTGACAATGCCAGTCCAAGGCAATGTTCGGATGATGGTCAAATCTGGAACATCCAGTAGTGTGGTAGATTTTCCTGTAGCTGGTGTAGGAAACGCTACAGACACGCTGAACGTTTCCTTGGTTGCTAGCAATTCTTCCTCCACCGGAGAAAACGTAAATATCAGAGCGCAATCGCCGGGCGGTGCAGGAGGAAACGCTATACCTTCTTTTGCTATGGTTGCGGCAACCGGACCCGTAAGCCCAACAGGCACCACTAGCTCCGCTGTGATACGCACGCCTAATGTATGGCGTGGTTCTCAGTTTATCGCGGCGGGTCAGAATAATATTTGGGTTCCTCCGGCAACTAAGAAAGTTCGTTTGATGAATTATCAAATTGAAGTCGGGGAAGATGCTACTTTATCTGGTGGTCCGTTACCGATCAATTTGTCTTTTTGCGAGAAACTTGGAACTTCAACAGGTGCGACCTTGGCCTACCCTGGCTTCGGTTATACGCATCGCCTAGTTATTCCTGCCGCAGTATTGGCGACGTCTTATGACGGCTACATTTCTAACTGGATTAACCTTGGCAATGGTCAGTTATTGACGACCGCGGGTGCCGCTCTCCAGATGGGAATCATGGTTCCGCAGACAACTGGCGCAGTTAATCCTACGTGGACGATCGCCTCAAATCAATGGGAAGCTGCAACCGTCGGCTTTAAGACGAACGGCAATACTGGTAATTTCAAATTAATTCAGCAAACAAACGCTGTTGCGTCTGCGGCTTCAGTTGCTCTACCTGCTGTGCAATCTATTTCCGGTAACGCGATCTACGTAATTATCCGCATCACACGCGCGGTTGGTGGCGGCACACCGACTGTTGTAGTGACGGATACGGCCGGGAACACATACACCAACTCCGCGTTTACGACCAACGCCACCGACAACGCCAACGGAAGTATAATTTTGATCGCTTCTTCTACAAACATCGTCGGCAACGCGGCCAACATAGTTACGGTAACGACTTCGGTGAACGCAGCTACTCAGCTTGAAGCCATCTATCTTGAGTACGCCGGCATGGGTTCTGTCGGAGTTGATGCCGCTTTGGTTGGTGTAACCGGAAATAGCACGTCGCCTGCGTCAGGTAACTATACACCCGCAACTGCTGGAGACTTAATCTTTAGTTTCTTCGGAACTTCGGCTTCCATAGCTTCTCAGCCAACTGTTGGCTCTAACTTTAATATTCGCGGATCCCTGTTCAACGCAACGCAAGGATGCCTTGCCGTAGCCGATAACTTCGGAAACGGATCTTTAACTACCGGCCTCGTGAACGTTGTGGTAGCTGGAACGGAGGAATAGATGAGTCATGTTTACGTGGTTTCAAGCGCAACCTATATTCCCGGAGTACCGGGACCCGACCCTCTGGTAACTATTGTAGGAACTGTCGACGGCATTGATGTCATAGTTCAAGTATGGCTGAGCAGCCTTCAGCAAGCCAAACAACTTGGAGGTCTTACCGCGGTTAAGAATTTAGTAGCGCCGATAATGCTGGCTCAATCAATTGTAAATTCGCCGCCTACACCGACGGCGCCAGTTGAACTACCAACGGGAACATTCACACAATAAGGAAGGAATACCTATGAGCACATACAAAAGCTCTTCGGCACCCGCTTTGTGCGGAACGTGCAATAAGACAGTTTGTAAGCATTTGTTTCCAGAAAGATTTACAAGTCAAGAAGTCGAGGAAGAGATTATTCCAGAAGTGGTAGAAGAAGATTTTATCCTCGAAGAAGAACGCGTAGACGAGCCGGCTCCGTATATCCCTGGAATCAGAGACGCTGTTGCTGTAGCTCCTCAACCTAAAGGTCCTTCTATTGTTTACGGCCCCAAAGGCGACAAAGGAAATACTGGTGCTCCTGGTCCACGTGGTTTAGTGGGTCCTACAGGTCCCCGCGGCGAACGCGGAGAGCGTGGTCAACAAGGTGAACCCGGTCTTTCTAATATCCCAGGCCCTCAAGGTCCGACAGGTTTTACCGGCCCCAAAGGCGAGAAGGGGGAGAAAGGAGATACAGGGCCCAAAGGTGAGACTGGTTCGACCGGTCCCCATGGGTTACAAGGTCTTTCAGGGCGAGACGGTTTCAACGGCGAAAAAGGCGATCCTGGCCCCAAAGGCGAGAAAGGCGATCGTGGAGAACAAGGTCTTAGAGGTTTTCAAGGCGACCCAGGAAGAGATGGTCGCAACGGCGTAGACGGCAAAGACGGAAAGACGGGAGCTCCCGGACGCGACGGCATAAACGGTCGAGACGGAGAACGAGGCTCGACTGGTCCGCAAGGTGAGATAGGGCCTCAAGGCCCTACAGGAGTCAGGGGGCCGGCGGGCCCGATCGACGCCGCTATCGACGCGGCTGTCAAGGCTTCAATCACAGCAGTGCTTCAAGTATTGAAAGAAAAAGGAATTGTTTAGAAGTAAACACCGAACAGAGGATCCCGCAAGGGAACGGTGCAGCGTACGGTAATGCTCTGGACTGAGCCGTTCGCGGAGAGCAACATGAAATTTCTTCGCGCATTATTGCTGACATCTCTTTTCGTTTTAGGGGTGCAACCCTCCGTAGCAGCAAACAAAAAGCATCAAAAAGCAGAGACCGCGACTTTCTTATTATATGGACGTTCGGCATCCGCCAACAGAGATCATGTTCCTATTTGCACGGCTTTTGTTTATAAGAAAGTTTCCGATGGTTACAATTTGCTGACTGCCGGGCACTGCTTCGTGAATACGGGAGCGCCGGCAGACGTTCAATACTTCGTAGTGCCTGGGCAAGTGGTAGACGGCTCGTACAAAGGCGAAGACGTTGAGGTTTTAGGCGCGGTGGATGATGGCAAAATGGACGTTGCTGAACTTCATCTGAAAACTAATAAAAAGTATTCCGTACTTGAGCTGGACAACAAACTTCCTAAGATTGATGATAAAGTTTTCTTCGTCGGATATCCTGCCGTAGTCTCCCAGGTAGTTATGACCGGTCGAGTTGAAAGCGAAGTACTTCGAAGCAACGGTCCTCGCAATGATTGTGGTATTTGCGAAGGTCGAATCCTGGTACAAATAGGCGGGGCGGGTGGGGCCAGCGGTTCTCCCGTTATCAGCGAGAAGACAGGAAAAGTAGTTGGCATTCTAGAGGGTCACGCTTTCGAAAACGGTGTTTTAATTGTCCCGGCGTCCGACGTTCATGTATATTTGTTACGAGCCACTTTACCGAAATACGTACCAGTAAAAAACGAATCAGGCGAGGGGGATCAGCCATGATAATGCTGCTTCAATTAGGCTTGTATTTAGTAGTTGGATTTTTGTTTGGACTGGGATTCCACGTCTCAGGTAGATTGATCAATCGTAAGTAAAGCTTCCCCAGGAGGGAATCTCATGGCTGATATCGGCAAAGCAAATATCGTTCGCAAAGCTCTTCCGACCAACGTACCTGACCACGTCAAGCGCAGGCTGATGGGAACATCGGCTGATTCGCGCGCGCCGTGGGAGACATGGCGGCAGGCTGATCCTCTAGCCAACTGCTCTCCGGAGCTCAAGCAAGAGATCGCTGAATACTCCCAGAAGCATCACGGGAAAACTTCCTCGTCCAATATCGAGGAACTCTGTCGGCAGAAAGAAATGTCGAAAGAGATGGTGAAGGAATACAAGTTTTACAATCAGGATGAACTGACGCGCGACGACGCAACGAGAAAGGGTCGCACTCTTCATTGCCTGGAGTTTTTGAAACAGCTGGAGACCATTCGGCCGGCGTATCTGTCGGCGAACATCCAGAAAGGTCTGACCGGTCTGGCTGTCTATCACCCAAAAGATGTTGTGGGCGAAGACGGCGTGGCTCGGCGCGTTGACTGGCATTACGTTTGCGGCGTCCAAGTCGGATACATGTACGAATACTCCGTGCTCTATGTCGACGACAAAGGCCTGCCCCTGAACGAGAAGTGGCGCGGGTGGAGAACCGTTCTTCTCAGGTTGATTCAATTAGGTCATGTAACGGAAGAGCAAGCCCTCAGGGTTTTCGGTGAGCCGACCCCCGCGGGAGCCAAGCGGTATTTGGAGCAACTCTACTTCTGGCGCAATCGCAACCGCGATGCTGGAGACAAAAAGGACGAGTAATCGTGGCTAAACTCACTACAAACAGCGGCACAGTCAACTATCCGGCCAGCCATCAGTTGGGGATGAAAGTTCCCAAGGGCGGCGCAAGCTGTGCGTCTTGTAAATTCGTGAGTCAGGATTTGCTTAAGTGTGCGAACAGGCAGTTCGTCGTTTGGAACGGATCAAAATTCCTTCCGCAGAAAGCCGACGAATATTGTTGTGACCTGTACAAGATTAAACCAGCGGCGAAAGCCTCCGGCCCTATGTCCGCAGTATTGGCAGAACGCAAAGGATAAATTTGTATGTCATTTAAATCTGTTCAAAAGAAGATCGCAAGCCAAGGCCACAGCATGGAAAGTGCTGGAGCCATTCTGGCTAGCGCATCCCGCCACGCCAGCGCTGCCGCCAAACGCGCCAACCCCAAACTGAAAAGGGTGAAGGGCAAGATGCATGAAGGCGGATTGATCGAAGAGTCCGGCACTTACGAGATGGAAAAAGGCGAAGTAGTTGTTCCGGCCAAGGGACATGCCTACGAGCACCAGAACGTCGAAGCAATGCCCAACGGGCCCGAGGCACCATGTGCCGGACACTGGGAGATCGATGGCGGCTCCGTTAAGTTTGTCAAGAGCGAATAATGTACACACGATTTCAAGAATGGTTGGAACGTCATCCTGCGATAGCTAACGTGCTTGGGTTTCCCCTTCTGATTTTGGGATTGATCTTAGATTCGATCAGGAACAAATAAAGGAGAATGCCGATGTTTGATCCACGAACTCTTCCCGGTGGAGATTTTTATTTCAACTTGGCATGCATGCTATGGTATGCAGCTATGGCGATCGATTGCGTTATAACTCGATGGGCACTCTGGTATTACGGCGGCCAAGAAAGAAATAAGATCATGCGGTGGTTCACCGACAAAAATCATATATTCAGAACATTTCTTGATGGCGCCGTTCTTAGGCCGGCGATCATGTTTAGTTTCTTGTCCATATGTCAATGGGGCGGATTTGTGGATAAGGCTCATTCTTATCTGCCTTTCGTGTTGGCAGCAGCTACTTCTTATTTTCCCATAAAGAATTACTTGGCTATTCGAAAAGCCAGAAAGAAATAAAATTTGGAGCGTGGTCCAATCGGTAGGACGCCTCACTGTTAATGAGGACGGTGAAGGTTCGAGTCCTTCCGCTCCAGCCAAAATTTGGAGGATCGTTCAACAATGTCAACGTTTAAGAAAGTCGCAAAAATCCTGATTACGATTCTCGTAGTGGCCGGAGTGATCGCCACAGTCATCGCAAAACTATCAGGTCAATAAAGTTCGCTTGCAGTCGCGCCGCTGTCCTACTTAACGGGGGCTTTCGGGACAAACGGATGGACCGCAGGGGTAAGCTCCCACAAATTTTGATATACAAAAGTATATCAAAGACGCCGAACGATATGTCTTTACATATCGACGCAACGTCACCAGCACGTACGCGTGCTAAGGAGAAACACAATGAGCAGCAAAGTTATTGATCCCAATAAGAAAGTAGAAGCGGAATCGAATGATGGCGGACTCTCCGAGATCCCCGAAACGAAATCCGTCGAAGAGCTCGTTCCTGCAAAGGCGCGGCTCAAATCGCAGGCCGAGATCGACACAGAAATGACCTTGATCCGTCTGGAGACCGAGAAGCTTCGGCTCGAGAAGGAAAAGCTCGAACTCGAAAAATTGCGCAATGATGTCCTTGAGATCCGGCAGCAGCAAGAACAAGCCAGGGTTTCTCGAGATACCGTACAGGAATCTCTCGACTTCGCGCGTGAGAAGCGAATCTCTGATGAAACGCTCTGCACGCACATGAAGGGTGGCGACTCCGGTTCAATGATGAACGGTGGTCCTGCCCAGGGCAACGACGCGTCGAACTACGCCATGTTCCAACACACGCTGACCACGGGAGTCACCTTCCGTTTGTGTTCGCGCTGCGGAAAAACGTGGTTCCCCAAGGATCCAGATTACCGTTGGGCGATGTCTCGTCCGACTAGAAACAGCCCGAGCTCAGGCAGTCCGTCGCCTGGGCTGGTTAAGAATCCTAAATTCGTCCGTGTGGTGTCGGAAGTTCCTCATCGCGCGCGGCCAGTTCAGGAATACAACTACGAACAAGGGCAAGAGTAATTGCTTTAAATTTGGGGAGGCCTTGTAAACCTCCCCAAATAATTTCAGTAATCTTAGGAAATAACGATGGGAAATTCCACGACAAAATTGCAAGCGATCGTCGATTTTACGAGAACGTATCCGGATCTTTCCCCGGTTCTTTCTTCCGGAGGTTTCAGTTTGGAGCCGGCGTTAACAATCGCTAATGACGTCATGATCGCGATGCTTTCCCGGCCATTCAATTGGAAGTGGAATCGCACCCGCGTCCCTGTTTTCTACACGAATTCCTGGCAGCAAGACTACGCGTCGCTGACAGTCAATAATCTTTCCTGGCTCGAGTACGCCATCCTTATCGACATCAATTCGACCTCTGAGCCCAAAGACAAGTATCCTCTCGAAACAAACCGTGATCTGCCCGAAGCCTCCGTTCAATACGGCCGGCCGGGACAAGTCTGCTGGCTGCCCAACGATCAGCTTATCTATGGCACTTGGGGCGGTTTGAACACTGGCGAGGGCTCTCAGCTCAACCCAGGTCCTGGAAGCGTCTACGGAGCTCTCCTGGGCGTTGTAGCCCAACCTAAGAACCCGTTACTACAGGTTCAGGATCCCAACGGGAATTTATGGGTTCTGTCAAATGCCCTGACTACCGGAGCAGTTCTAGGCAACACGCAGCCTGTGTGGCCCACCAACCCTGTATTCCCAACACCCACGAATCCCAATCAAGTCGCGACTACGGTCACAGACGGCACCGGCATCTGGACCGCCGTCAACCCCAAAGGACAAGGCCTGCGCCTCAATCCTATCCCCTCACAGCAAGGAAAAGTTTGGCAAGCCCGCGTGTTCGGGCAGATGCGCGCCCCGATGTTCACTTCTTTGAGCCAAACGATCGAACCGATTCCTGACGACTATGCCGCGTATTTCCGCCGCGGGTTCGTCGCCTATTCTTACATGCACTCGAAGGACAAACAGATCCGCGCGAAGTTCCAAGATCAGCAAGCTCTCTGGGTCGCGTCTTTGCAGAACGCAATTCAGTCCGGCGATCGCGAGCGCGACAATACCGGACTTTATCCAACCGATGCTATTATGCCGGCGCCCGGCAGCACGTACTTGGGCCCCGCAAATCCGTTTTACCCAGGCGGCTACTGATGTATAATGCCGGATGGGAAAATAGATTCCTAAAAACGGTTGCGTGGGGATAACAATGCGTCGTCCACTTATTTATCTTGTCCGACATGGCTCCACAACTGATTCACACCTCAAAATCTTTCGAGGCCAGCGCGACTCCGCGTTGGATAAGAAGGGTTTCATCGACGCACATAACCTTCGAGAGTTTTTCGAGAAAAGAGAATGGCATCGAATTTTCTGCTCTGTCATGACCCGTGCCATTCAAACTGCTACGATCATCTGCGATGATCAGGCTGATTACCAGCCCGAGACCGTGGAAGGTCTCGAGCCTTGGAACATTGGAGCACTTACCGGTCTTCCCAAGAACGAAGAGAACATAAAGAAAATAGAATACTTCGATGAGCATATAACTGAAGCTCCCGAAGGCGGCGAATCGATCGAGCAGTTTCAAGAACGAATCTGGCCGTTGTTGGCAGAATTCATAGAGTTGGGCTGGAAGCAAGGAATTCCTTGCATCGTTATCGCCCACTCTTCGATCATTCACTCCTTGAATCACCTTCTAGAAGGCAGAGACCACGACGAGATGGCTGTTAAGCCCGGCGGTGTCATAGAAGTTTATATGGAAGACGGCGAGATAAAACATAGGCCAATATTCAAGGCCGGACTCGACGATTCGTCCTTCCAGAAATCATAAGGACATATCATGGCGGCAACTAAAACTTTGCAAAATTCTATCGATTGGATGCGCCCATTCTTAAATTGGGCTAACCTAACTATCGGTACGAATAACGAGCCGGCTTTCACGAGCGCGAATCAAGCGCTGCAGACTATCGTAGGCCCCCCATTCGTGTGGCCTTGGAACCGTAACACTGCTTCATTCCTTACCACCGTTGGCAAGCAAGATTATAACGCGGCAATATCCGACTTCGGCTATTTGGAAACAGCCACGATCGAGCTCTGCGGAACCATCACAAGCGTCGTAACGAGCGGCACTGCGGCAGTCTATCACGCCATCAATGGATTCAGCAGCCTTCGCAACGGAGGAGTCGGCGAGGAAGTTGTCGTCACCGGTTGCACCACCTCAGCCCTCAACGGCACGTTCATACTCACCGCGGTATCTTCCACAACGTTCACGGTTGCGTCTACTGTCTCGGCCGGTACTGAATCGGAATCTGGAGCTCTAGCAGTTGCTGGGCCTTCCGTTCAGCTGGAATTGAAGTGGGGATCGCTGTCAGAAGATCGCGCCAAGGATCGCCCGACATACATCGCGACACAGGAGTCTGACGAGAGCGGAACATCTTTCGTGTTTCGTTTGATGCCCGTCCCTGAACAGAACTATCGCGTCAACCTTACGTATCAGGTTGCGCCTACGCCTTTTGCGCACGTCTCAGACACCTGGGGAATTCCTGATCAATTGCAGTACATCTACAATTACTTTTTCGCGTTCTTCATGTTCGATTACTTCGATGATCCTAGAGCGCGCGCGTATCGTCAGCTGGCTGTAGCGGCTCTCCTTGCCCGTCAGTCCGGCCTGAACGCCACTGATCGCAACCTGTTCCTCGGGAACTGGCTGCCGATCATGAGAGAAGAAACAGATAGTCAAGCCGGCGAAAATCAAGCGATTCAGGGGCGCGGAATCTAATGAGTCAGAACCTAATTCAAGCACAAGGTGGGGGCCCGCAAAAACCTACTCGCTTCGTTAGCCTGTTCACGTCTAGGTTCCTCACTGGACTTTATACGAACCGGTCACTGCTGCGCGGCCCTCTCCAAACCTTGTATTCGGACTTCTATCATCTTGGCGCCACAGATGCGCTGGCCGATGGATTGAACTCTGAGCTATCGATCAGGCAGACAATGATCCGCCGACCGGGTAATCCGAAATTTTCCACGCAACAGACGGCCGCGGCAGTCGATTTCTTCTACGCTTTCCACAAGTCCGACGGCACCATCTCTGTTATCGCGGATAGCGCTACAGATGTCGAAGTCGTTACGCCTACCACAATTACATCCATCTTCACTAAGTCGACTGGTGCGGGCCAAGGATATCTTCAAGGCATAAACAAAACTCTCTACATCGCTGATGGTCTCGATCTCGTCAAGTATATTCCTGGTACGACCAATCCCGACACAGGCAAGTCTATTTGGAATCTCGGCGGCGCTGCCCCCACAACTGCGCCCACGCTATCAGTCACGCTCACAGGTTCTGCTGGTACGCAATGGGCCGCTAACACCGTTTTCACAACGATGGGTTTGATCTACGATAGCGGCACTGATACGATGCAGCAGCTATACACCGTCAATGCCGACGGCACGAACCCATCCTCTCAATTCGGCACGTCCGGAAACGGGCAGCCTGTATGGGCACAAAACTATCTTGGCGTGACGGTCGACGGTACAGTTCATTGGACTAATTACGGCGAAATTCTTCTCTGGCAACCTAGCCATACCTACGCTGGCGGCGATCCTATTTTCGATCCAGGCACCGGCTGCGTATTCATCGCGTCACACAACTACAACGTCCAGTCTGGTTCCGTGTATCCTAGCTTCACGTCCACGCTTGGTATATCCGGAGCGCGCGTCACTGAATCCACCGGAGCCCGCTGGGAAAATATCGGGAAAGTTGAAGACTGGACAAATACGAATCCCACTTGCATACGTCTATGGCAGACAAGCAAGACCTATTTGCACTATGATCCTCCCATCAACGGTTCCGGAGGCGGAGATCCTACAAACATAAACTGCGCCACCGTAGAGCCAAACGGAAATCTTCCTTCCACTCCAGATAGTCCTGTATTTTTGCAAGCAGCAACAACGGCCGGCACTACCGCCTCGACGGCTACGGCTCCGTCTTGGGGTACTACAGTCGGCGCTCTAACTCAAGATGGTCAACTTGGCTACGTGAGTTTGGGTAAAGGAACGTGGGTCGCCAATACAGCGTACGCGGGATGGACTCCTGGTGGGCTGTTCTCAGCGGTTAAGGACGCGAATGGAAACTTCCAAGTCGCTATCGTAACTGGTACCAGCGGCGCTCTCGTCCCAGGAACATCTGACGTTCTTACGGCGGCCGGTAATGCTTCTGGCGGACACACCACATACACTGGAACATTCCCCATCGCGTTCACTGTGGGAGCTCCCGTCACAATCGCCGGCTTCTCGACCAGCGCGAATAACGGAAAATTCCAAGTCGTATCCTGCAACGCGACCACTCTCGTAACTACTAACTCCGCCGGAGTCGCAGAGACCCACGCCGGAACTGCGGTTTACAATCCGTGGGGTACTTCCTACGGCGCGCAGATCATTGAAGGAACTGTTACCTGGACTTGCGTCGGCGCGGCGTCTCCTAGCTGGTCGGCCGCCACTAAATGGTATCTGCCTGCGATCGGATTCGTTCCTCCTTCTGCGTCTCAACAATTTGGCGGCGCGGCAGTCATAGATTCGAACGGTGTCAATCAGTTTGTAATCTCTTCCGGCAAAAGCGGAGGCAGCGCACCGACGTGGCAAGCGATTGGCTCCAACACCACAGACAATGGCATTACATGGTACGCCGTATCTTCGTTCACTGCTGCAGGATTCTCCTGGACGTCTGGACACGGATGGTGTTACGCGTTCAAAGCGCGCACAACGACGGACGTGAGCGTTACGGACGCCCCTCCGCTGCAGATTCCCGGCACCAACTCTCCCAACGTGCTTGGGCCCTTAGGGACTCCAACGGGCTGCGGTGATGGCTCAGTATCAACCGCATCGCCCGTCGCGCAGATCACAGGAGCGAATACTGGCGCTCAGGTTTTGATTTCTGGCCTCGGCTCTTCTGATCCTCAGTATGACACGATTATGGTTTTCAGATCTGCCGATGGTTTCGGTGCGAGCGGTCCTTACTTGTTCCTTACGGAACTTGCTATGCCTCCGCGGCTAGCCAACGGTCAGCCGGGAACTTGGAGCATCATCGACTTCATGCCGGATGACGCGACCAATCTTCTACCAGGATTGGACACCGGAACTACGGCTCCGATCAATCATGTGAACGATCCTCCTCCGGGACAATTCGGCTCTACGAATTTCGTTCCTTCTGCTGCGGATCCAACAGTCGCGCTGGCGGACTCGGCTCTCAAAGGAATCGTTTATCACCAAGGGCGCATGTGGGGTTTCATCGGAAACAACGTGTTTGCTTCCGGCGGTCCGGATACAGATCCAGGCAACGGCTTCACTGCATGGCCTCCTGCGCAAGCCTTCCCGTTCAGCAGTAATGTTACGCGTTTGATTCCTACGGCGACGGCTCTGCTTGTATTCTTGACCACGGACACTTATTTGATTGGCGGCGGCCCCGCAATAACCGATTATTACTCACAGCTTCTCGCCCCAGGCGTTGGCCTCCTGTCGTGGAACGCCGTCACGATGGTGCTCGGTCTCCCGTATTTGTTTTCATCAGACCGTCAATTTATCAGTATCGATCCTAGCGGTGGCTTCACGCGCATCGGGCATCCTATTGGGGACAAGCTTAGTCAATTCAGTCCATTGACTGCATACGTAACGTATCATAGCTTCGGCGACCAAGAACATGCGCTTTTCATTTCAGACGGTTCGACTCAATGGTATCGTTGCGACCCCTACCCGACTCCGGACAGTCAATTAACTGGACCGATATGGAGTCCGAAAGCTACGATCAGCGGCGGATTCAAAGCCATCAATTCGATCGAGACTTCTCCAGGCACAAGACAGCTTCTTATTGGGCCCACGTCTGCGGGATTCATCCTAGCGCGCGATTCGACTTTCACGACGTTCGTGGATAACACGAGTCCGTACGAATCAAACTTCGTGATGGGTAATATCGTCCTGGCGCATTCGGGCCAGATGGCTGAATGCAACTTCATTCAGGCTGACTTCTCGCAAGTCGGAACACAACCTATAGTTTCGGTTCTATTCGACGAACTGGGAGCAACTAACGGCGCGGCATTCGAAACTATCTCCAACACTTTTGTGTCTGATCCTCCGAAGCTGTTCGGGCCAACGGCAGTGCCAAAAACGTTGTGGATGAACAGATACTATTTTGGATCAACCACCCCGGCAAATGGAGGCGACCAAACGCCCGTTGCTGCATGGTGTAAATCGATGCAGATCAAAATAGATTTTGGAGCAGCGGATACCGTGCAGAACGAACTACTGGCGTTCACCATAAACGGGGCTCTTTATCAGGAGAAATAGTGGCCACTCTTAAAGAAACCCTACAGAAACCTAGCAACATTGGGGATTTGATTAACACTCTTATGTCCCAACCTGCTCCGGCCGTGGTGCCTCGCGAGCAGCCCGGTCTTGCTACGGGATCTTTGGGCCCAGCGCCTGCCGTCTTCACGACAGATTACGATCGTGTACGTCAGTGGATGCGCCCCGGAACTTCTCAGAACCGATTTCCGCCGCTCCCTACGAAAGCGAATCCTCAACTGAACGCTGCGGCTTCGTCCGTAACAAAGAACGTGATCACGCAAACTGTTACGCCGCCCGCGATCGACGATGATGATATCATAGTCAATCCGCAAACAGGGGTAAACTACACCGTTCAGCAAAGCGACTACAACAAACTGATTTCGATAGCTAATGCTGCGGGCGGAACTATTTTTCTTCCACCCGTCACGGGCTCGGTTGGAGTTTCTGTGAACAATAAAAGCGGCACATCACCGTTTTTATTTAATTCCGGTAACACTACGTTTGACATGACCGGTTTGACAGGCACTAGCACGGCTACTGTAACAGTGACTGGAAAAGACATAAATGCAGGAGATTTTCTTTTCCTCTTTATTCGCAATCACGGAAGTCCATCTCCTAGTGGCGTATCCGGCGTCTCGATGACGGACACAATTAATGGCCCGTGGTCAGTAATAGCGAACGTAACTCTTAATGACGTTGGAGTATCTAACGATCGGATCAGTTTATTTGGTATTCAAGTTGCCTCCACTATCTCTGTAGGCACAACATTTAGCGTGACCACAGCCGCCACATACGTAGGAGTAGGGCAAAATCCAGGCGAAAATATCCTGTGGAATATGACAGGATTAAAAAACCTAAGCCAAAAAGTCGCGGCGTCAGGCCTAGTTACAGGAGGCAAATTTTCTAGCGGAGGGCTCACCTCGTCAAGTGCATCTACTTTTATAAGCTGCGCGGAAAACGATAACGGCGCCTTAAGTACAGGTATACCAGAAGGATCGTGGACAAACATTCTGACTAGTTCGAACATAGTCGGAGTAAACTTCAGATCTGCTATTTTAGGTAATATAAACGATATTTATGACAATAGTTCCTCTGGTAATTTTTATGGCGATTTATTGACTACTTTTATTGAGCTTGCGCCAACGGATATTGCTAAACTATCCGGAGATTTTTTCTGCTACATTCAGAATACCGGTCTGGGAAGCTACGCCGTCAAATCTTCCATCAATCTAGATGGATCCTCGTCGTCCATAACTTTGACGACAGGCCAAGGGGCGCTGTTCGTCTACAGCCCCGAACTTAATGGTTGGTTCACTGAGCGCGGAATGAGCGGAGGCGCAGTCGATGTAGATTTTTATCAAACGGTTCAACAAGCCGGGGTCAATAAAACCCAAGAAAATAAACTAAATTTCTTGGGCCCTATAACAGCTACAGACAACGCTGGAAATGGATCGACAGACATAGCAGTGCCAGATGTCGTTGGTGATTCTGGATCGGGCGGCGTTCATGGATTGGTTCCTGCCCCCGCTGCAGGAGACACTGCAGCAAATAAATTCTTAAAGGCTAGCGGTAGTTTCGCTACGCCACCTATAATGGTGGGTGATTCTGGGTCTGGCGGAACAGCGGGATACGTTCCCGCCGCTCCTGCCGGATCAAATGCAGCGGGAGATTTTCTATCTGCTGGCGGAAGTTTTGTGAATCCGGGAACCAACCCGGCATCGTTTAACACAGGTCTCGCATACGCGATAGCGGCAGGCTACGCACTAGGATAAAACATGGCAAACAACTCACCTATTTTCTCGAAGGCCGGAGACGTCAGTTCTAACAATGGAACTGGGATGGCCCCCACTCTCACTACTGGTTCAAACACGTATGATGGAACAAACGGAAACGCTGCGCTTGTTTATACCTCGGGTGCGGGCGGTTTCATTCAACGCCTTCGATTCAAAGCTATCGGCACGAACGTTGCGACAGTCGCTCGTATTTTTCTAAACAACGGCAGCTCGGCTGGAACAGCGACTAACAATAGCTTTTATGGAGAAATTTCTTTGCCTGCTACAACAGCTTCTGCGGTAGCCGCGACCATCGAAGAAGATTACATTATGAATATCGCTATACCAACCGGCTTCAGAATTTACGCATTGCTAGCTACGACTGTGGCCGCCGGGTGGGTTGTTACGCCGGTCGCAGGCCAGTACTAAAAATTTTGAAAAGGAGATATAAAATGAGGACAAAAACTCTTGGTGGCTTTGCGTATGGCGCTCCGCCGCGCGGTGGATTAACTGCTGCTGATCAAGCTTGGTTTGTTACTGGCGAATTATCTTTTAGCGTTGAGGAGGATTAATGTTAGATTTTTTCAATCTCCCAAACAATGAGAGAGCGCCAAACACGGACATTCAAATGTTCACTGGCGCTGGAACAAACTCAGGTTCTAGTCCTAATCTTGTTGATGTACATGAGTGGAAAAAGCCTCGCGGAATTACGATGATGCACATAGTGTGTATCGGTGCAGGCGGCGGCGGCGGTGGTGGTGTAACTGGCGCGGTAGGTGTTAGTAAAGCAGGCGGTGGCGGCGGTGGGAGTGGGGCGTTATCGACTCTTTTGATTCCTGCTGTTTATCTCCCCGATAAACTTTATGTGTTACCAGGAAACGGCGGCAAGGGCGGCGCGGCGGGTGTGAATGGAACAACAGGCTCAACGTCTCTTGTGATGCTTTTTCCTGAGTCTAACTTTATCGACGACAATATTCTCATTAACTCCAGCAACTCTGGAACAGCTACAGCTAACGGTGGGTCCGCTGGAGCAACAACGACAGGCGGGGCTGGCGGTACGGGAATGGTCGCGTCGACTTCTTCGCATGCGCGTTGGTCGCAACTCGGTTTATACAACTCTTTTACCGGCTCCAACGGTACCAGTGGCGGAAACTCTGGCGTTGGAGGCACAAATTTTGCATACGTATCAGGTAATGCATTTGTGATGCCAGGAACCGGAGGCGGCGGTTCTACCTCTGGCGCCCCAACAACGAGTGGCGGAATAGTAACCTTCTCAAGCCAGATTCAAGGTCCGGTTGCAGAAGCTAAGTCGGCAGCGGCGGGCCCCGGCGCAATTAGTGGAAGCGGCGGCTATGTGTTGAAAGCACCAAGTTTGCCATTTTTTGTGTATGGTGGTCTCGGCGCCGGCGGCGCGGACGCTGCGGTTGGTGCTATGGGCGGAAACGGAGTTTATGGCTCTGGCGGCGGAGGCGGAGGCAGCGGTACTACAGGTGGGCCCGGCGGCGACGGTGGAGCAGGAATCGTTATTATAACATGCTGGTAAAGGAAAAATAGCAATGGCACCGACAGAGAAGTTACTACGTGAGATCATCGCCGGTCAGGCGGTTCTCGTAACAGAAGTCAAGACACTCAACGTGAGATTGTTCGGGGGCGACGGCCAAAAAGGCGTTGTCCCTATCTTATTCGAGAAAAACGAAAAACTCGATCAAGACATACAAGACACTAAAGACAAAATCACCGTCGAGATAGGTAAATTGCACGAAGCAGAGATCAAACCAGTTCAGATCAAAGTTGCTGATCTGGAAAACAAATCTTCTAACTTGGCGTGGAAGCTTGGCAGTGTATCTGCAGTCGGCGGATCCATTCTAGGCGCGGCTATAGCGGCGGCTGCGAAGAGATTGTTCGGAGTGCACTAATGAATGTCACAATCCGTGAAGCCAACGAATCAGATTTGCCTCGCCTATCCAAATGGATCGCCGAAGATTCTTGCCCTCAGCATCACGGCGTGGATCCACGGTGGTGGATTACAAATAGTTTTTCAGAAGAGAAGCCGATGGGTACTCGCAGCCTAGCCGTCGAAACTCCCGGCGGAGTCGTCTTCTACTTGAAGCTCGAGAATGTTATGCGTTGCTACATCCAGTTCCCTCCGGATGTTGAGCGCGACAAAGAAGTCACCGCTCTGGCTCTAAAGCGGGCGTTCCTAGAAATTTCAGCCGGAGCTAAACACCTCGGCTATCACGAGATGATCTTTGACTCTCAGTCACAAGGCCTCGTGAATCTGTTCACAAAGTTTGGATTTAAAGAAGCACAGGACAACTTTCTGGTGAGGTTATAGAAATGAACGACACTTTCAAATACGTAGGCAAGTCCTACAAGAACTGCGACCCGAGCGGTGCGCAGCAAGCCGCCCTCAAGGCCTCACAGACCATGGAGAGCACGTTGGCTAGTTCTTACAAAACGGTCTTCGGCATCGGGTCTAAGCTGTACAGCTCATTGAAGAGCGGGTACGACAAGATCATCAACACTACGCACGGGATGACTTCCGAGGAATTGGCTGCCCGCCGTTCCGAAGTCTCCAACCGCGCGGCTGCGTCGGAGAAATCCGTACAGCGTTCGATCGGACAGCGAGCCGCTATGACTGGCGCCGTCCCTGGCGTCGAGTCTGGCATCGTTCAGTCCGAGCGCGCCCAAGCTGCGACGGAGATTCAATCTAAAGCCGCTCAACAGCAGGCTGATATCACGGGCGAAGATTACGCTACAGGCCGCAAGGAGCGCGACATTGCTATGGGGGCCGAGGCAAAGCTTCCCGGCGAAGTGTTCTCTCCGTCTACAGAAATTGCTGGCGCTGATATCGCCGCGCAAAAGAACGTGGAAGAGCAAGCCAATGCTAATGAGCAAGCCTCGTCCTCGTGGATGGGTATGGTCGGTGGTCTGGCTAGTGCAGGTATTGGTTTGGCTGGCGACCTCTGCGTTGACCTAGGTACTTTGATTCTCATGGGAGATAATACCGAAAAGCGCGCAGATGAAATTAAGATCGGCGATAAGGTTTGGGGATTCGATGGACCCGAAGCAGTCAAAAGTCTCATCGTTTCTACGCAGCCTCGAGTCAAAGTTATTCTCGACAACGACTACGAAGTTGTGGTCAGTTCTTCACACACTTTCCTTTCACCTATAGGTGGATACATTGAGGCTGCCGCTTCTCTCAATAGATATCTACGCACCGACGATGCTTGGAATAAGGTGGTAAAGATTGAAGTTATGGGGCCGGGCGAAGTCGTCATGATCAAGCTGACAGGCTTGCACGGATACATTAGTAACGGAATTTGGTCGCTGGAGTAAAGGAGAAGGTTATGGCTAACATTAAGCGAATTGAAGCCCTCGCCGATGGGATTGCTTTTCTTAATAAGATGTATGATCCGACATCGGATAGTTTCCAACTTAGGAATCCCGGTCTGTCACGAGCTTACTCGTACAGACATCTGGGAGAAGTTGACAACAAGGGACGCCGCATTTTCACTTCGTTGATCGGTGGGTACAGATTTTTAATCCAAGATCTCGAGTGGAAATGTTCAGGCAACACCAGAGCGAAAGGTTACAACGGGAAACTAAGCTCATCGAACACGCTGAGCGATCTTCTCAAGTCTTTCAATCTGGATCGCATTGAAGATGGAAATGTTTTCATGCTAATAGATTTTTTGAACAAAGCATTACCTGGGGTCGAAATCAACGCCCAGACTCAACTCAGTTTCTTCCTGGAGAATTAAGATGGCCGAAGACACAAAACCTATAGTTCCCATTCAAACGGGAAACAATCCGGGAGACGCTCCCGACATAAACGCGCCATCCACTACGGCGAACGTTCCGCCTAGCGCGCCTGGGGCTCCGGCGACTCCGTCCCAGCCTGCCGCACCCGCTGCGCCAGATAAGCCTGGATTCTTCAGCAACGTCGAGCAAGGGTCCAAGCATGTTCTCGGCGATATTTTCCAGACGCTTGCTGGCGGAAAGAAGAAGGAATGGGTTCAAACAGATAAGGGTCCGGTCGCCCAATACCGCGACTTGAAACCCGGCGAGATGGCTCGCGGAATTCTTGCTGCGGCTCTAACAGGTCTCGCATCCGGCTATGATCCCGCCAACCGCGGGCGTGGACCGGCTATGTCTGCGGCATTCTCCGCCGGCTTTAAAGGCGAAGAGGAAGCTAAGAATGAGAAGGCTGGTAAGGAAGAAAAAGAAGCTCAGCAACAATTTCAGAACGAGGGCGTCGCGCAAGAACGAATGCTAGCCCTGCACAGGGACGCACGCGATCAGCAACGTTCGCTAGAACAATCTTCCGAACACGTAAAAATCATGCAGGAAACCGATCAGCGAATCGCCAGAAACGAAGTAGACTCGCAGCACACCGCGTTTGAGTGGGACGCCAAACAAGAAGCTCACATGCAAGATTTGAAGAATTTGGGCGCGACTCCTATCATGGTGAACGGCAAACCTCTCGAGTTCACCAATCATAACGATGCTGTGGCTTGGGCTAATGCGCATCCCGATCAGGCGGTGCGTCCAGGAAATTTCGATACCACATATGAACAAGATCCTACAACCGGACGATGGTCCGTATGGCAGAAACCTAAGGACAGAAACCGCCCGCAGTGGATGGGTGTTGCCGTCGACAGCGAAGGCAATCCCGTTCGCGACAAAGACGGAAAGATGACGATCGACAAAGCCCGCCCATTCTACGGAATGGATGGCAGACCTGCAATTCCGGCCGAGCGTATGACTCCTCAAGAGTTCTATGATCGTAATGAGAAGACCATCGATATGCGGTCCAAGCGTCTACTCAACGAAGCCAAGGCGGAAGAGTTGTCGCAGATGCGATTGGACAGAAAAGAAAAACTCGAGAAAGATCAGAGCATGAAAATTGCCCGTCAGCATTTGGATTCGACAAATGGCGACATGAACGCCACAGACAAGAATGGTAATCTTGTTCTAACAGAATCGGACAGAGACGTGCTTATGCACGAACTCAGAAATGACCATTCGTACTACGGCGCCATCATGGATAGCGGAATAAAAGAACTGCAAAACATGACGACCGATGATCCCAACCGCGCCAAGATTCAAAGCTTGGTTGACAACGCCCGTAGCATGCTCGGGCAAGAGATGTATCGCCAAGCTATGTTCGAGCAAACACCTAACAACGTGGAAGTTATTGCGCAGCGCGTCAGCAAGAAACTCATGGATCCTAAGACCGGTAAAGTCGACATGGACGCCGTCAAGAAAGAGCTCGGGCCAGACATTCCGAAACCCCTTGTGGATAAGGTTCTTGACAGAATCAAGGAAGGCAACAAGGTTCAAGCCGTTCAACAGACTCCAGATGCATTGGCGCAGAAGGGACTTAAGTTGGCCAACATATCTTTCAGCGGCCCGACTCTTCTGGCTATGCAAAATGCTGGATTGTCTTTGGACGATATCGGAAACAAAATCAGACCAGAAATCAACGCTCTAAAAACTACTCAAGAGCGCGCTGAATACATCAACAAATTGAATGTCCCACAACCGGTCAAAGATGAACTTCTTAAATCGTCTGCCTCGACCGAGAAGACAGTAGTTAACAAAACGCCGGTGATGAGTCCGCAGGGGCAAATCTTTTACGCAACCGACGAACAACTAACGCAGGCACTCGCGGCCGGCGGTGTAATCGTACCAGAGCCAACCGCGAAAAAGTAAAAGGATAGATCATGCCAGACTTCAATTGGAGTCAACTCGAACGAGCCGATACGCCTGCTGGAGCCCCTCCAGCCACCGAGCCGGCATCCGGTCAACCGTCTAGCAGCGGTTTTGATTGGAGCAAACTCGAGTCAGCACCGGGTGCGCCTGCAGGCGGCGCATCCGCGGCCGGTACGCCCCAGTCAGATATCTGGAGCGAGCTATCTAAAACCGCGGAAGCAGAGAAGCCAGCGTCTGTCGCCAATCCGGTTCCGAGTACGGACATCTGGAATAAGATGGAGCCGATTGATGATCCAAGAAACGTAACCGATCGCTACGCTCAGACTGCGGACACCCGCGGTCTCAGCGCAGACGAACGCGCGTACGGAAATTCAGATCCCGAGAAGATGGAGGATGAGCCGTGGTACAGCAAGGCGTGGGAGTGGATGAACTCTCCGCTTTACGATCTACATAAGTGGGGGACTCGTGAAGGTGCCGGTCAATTCGAACGTGGAGTTGAATCAGGTCTAGAGGATATCGGGTCAGGTTTTCTTACCCCGCTGCAGTTGGGTTTGACGTTAGCCACGTTCGGCGGTGGCGCGGTAGAAGGTGCAGGTCTAAGCGTTTTGCGTAGCATCGGCGTTAACGAAGTCGCAGCGCCGATCGTAGCGCGCGCAGCCAAGGGCTTGATGACCGCTGGATTCTCTATAGACATGTTGCACGGCTTGATGACTCAGTCTCCAGAATTCCTGGACGCACTCAAGGATGGAGACATCGAGACAGCAACCCGCTTGGGAACAAACATGCTGGCTACCGGCGTAATGTTGCGTGAAGGTTTGAAACACGGCATTGAAGACGGGAAGGCTGTCAAGGAGTATATCAACAAGAAGAACGGCACGGTCACAGATCATTTGAAACTTTCAGCTGAACTGGCTGGCAAGTATGACGAAGCCAAGAGCATGGGCAACGATTCTGCCCGCACCAAGATGGAAGCCATAGCGACTCAGCTGAAAGAAGCTGGCGTCGATAACAAGACGACGGAAGCTGGCATCCGCCACTACATGACCCAGGACGGAGAAGTCAGCCGAATCCAGAAGATGATCGGGATAGCGGAAGGAACTATCCGGCCCCGCGAATACACAGCCGAAGAGAGCGCGCAGATTGAGAAGGGCGCCGAACTTCGCAAGTGGGCCAGCGAAAGCGGACCCGTTGTATTGAACTCTGACGGCTCACCGCGCACGTTGTATCTAACTGACAGCGCGGAAGGCACGCACCAACTCGGGCAGACGTTGTCGTACGCCGGAGATCCTGCGGACGCGCACTACGTCCAGATGAAGAAACCCTACACGTTCGACAGCGAGGAAGCCATGAAGGCTTTTGTCAAACGCGTCGGAGACAGTGCAGGTCTTACGGACCCTAAGGAAGCCCAGGTCGCTGCAGTTCACGAATTGGAAAGCAAAGGCAACGACGGCATCGTATACAAGGGTGATGACGGAACCGCCAAGGTTATCACGTTCCACGACGAACAGTATCGTCCCGTAGAAGAATTCAAGAAGGCCGCAGATGCCGCGTGGAACCGCGAGCACGTTTATGCCGCGGTTGATTCGCAGTTCGCAGATCAGATCCGCAACGCCGGCCTCAAGAGCCCGCGCCGGAAAGAGATGCGTTACTACGCCACGGCGGACGAAGCCCTTAAGAACGCAGTGCTGCCCGAGAGCGGAAACGCGAAGGACGTGAAAGTCTATTCGGTGCCGCGCGCAGAAGTTGAGCAAGGCATCCGCGAAGACCTGACGCAGAAAGCCGGACCCACAGAAGCGGGCCCGCGCGAATTGGTCAAAGATACCGTCCCTGACAGCGACCTAGTCACCAGCCGCACGCACATGCCCGGACACGAGCTCGAGATTAACGAAGAAGGGAAGCTGACCGGTCGTTCTACCCCGCTGCGCCCTGTAGGTGCCGAGGATATGCCGGGTGATAATTCTCGCTTCGTCAACTCCTACACACCGGAAGAGAAACAGGAACTGATCAACGGCATGAAGGCCGCCCTGAGTCTAACGGACAATCAGAAAGCTGTAGCAAAAACGCTGCGCCAGTTGTACGACCAATCGTTCCAGAAGGCGTGGGAGCACGGCCTAATCCGCCAGTGGGTTGAGTCCTACCATCCGCAAGCTTGGGCTAGCGAAGACAGCAGCATGTGGAATACTTTGTTCGGCAAGAATACTGAGAAAGTTACCAGCGGCACGATGAACGAATTGCGTAACGACACCAATGCCGGGCACTTTGATACCAACGTTAACCAAGCTAAACACCGCGCATTCCAAACAGAATTCCAGGGCATCATGGCCGGTGAGAAGTTCAAGTCCGATGACTTGTCCATGCACGCGTTCAATCACGTGCGCGCCATCGAAAGCGCCATCGCAGGTCGAGAGTTCGTCGACGGACTGCGCGCCAGATCCCTCAAAGCCACCGATGGCAGACCCGCCGCGGTATTGGCTGGCACGACTCGAGTGATGGGTGGAGATACCGGCAACCCCGCGATCGCGATCAGCCCACGATCGATTAAAGCTATCCACATTTCCCCTGAGAAAATCCAAGCGATGCGCGAAGGAATCAACCCGCGCACAAACATGACAGATTTGGAGGAAGGTCTCCAGAACGGGACAATCGAAAGACTGCCTTGGACAATCGACGTCGAAGGTCCGGACGGCCCCCGTAAGGAGAACGCCTACGCGTATTCTACAGAAGGCTATGTCTCGATCGATCATCCGTCGATGCGTGGGTGGGGCTACTCCGGTCACGATACCGCGGGAGCGCCTGCTATCATGCACGGCAACATTATGGTTCATCCTGACTTCGCGACAGAAGTCCGCCGCGTTGTAGGCGCCGAGAAGTCTGTTGTCCGCGAGAGCAAGATCCTAAGCGGTATCAACGTTGCGGCCGGCGAAGCTAAGGGCCTGCTGCTATCCATCTCGCCTTTCCACATCGTGCAGGAAGGTCTGCGCGCTGCGATGGTCGGCATCAACCCACTGCGCTTCGATCACATCGATATCAACTCGAATCCGGATCTCCAGATCGGCGTGAAGAATGGTCTCGTGCGAAAGGACTACCGCGCCAAGGACAAGTTCTCAACAGGCTATGCCAGCCACTCCAAACTGATCAGCGCCATACCCGGGCTGAACAGAATGCAGGGCGCAATGCAAGATTTCCTGTTTGATAAATACATACCCGGCCTAAAGGATCGCGCCTATCTAAAAATGTACGAAGAGATGCGGGCTCAACATCCTCAACTGTCTGCGGACGAAGCTTCGTCCAGAACCGCGGATATGACCAACGATATTTTCGGCGGACAGAACTGGCGCAAGCTAGGCGTCTCGACGTCGCAGCAAGACTTCGCACGTATGGCTGCGCTGGCTCCCGATTGGTTGTTATCAGAAGTCCGCATGCTTGGTCGCGCCGCTGGTCTCATGGACAAAGAGTCCGGAGCCATGTCACGCAAGATGATGGCGAAGCAGGTCGCCGGATTGTGGATAGCCGCTCGCGTTCTTAATATGTTATCTACCGGACAGATGCACAACGAAGCTCCGTTCGGAGTCGCCAGCAAGAACGACAAAGGCGAAGAGAAGGTCTACTCGATTCGTACTCTTCCTACTGACTTGATGCATGTCATCAGCGACCCGTCACAGTTCATCGCCAACCGCGTCAACCCTCTTACCGTTCGTCCTTCCGTCGAGTTTCTTACGGGACGCGACGCCATGGGGCGCAAGGCTACGTGGGATACACAGGCTAGTGACTTGGTTCGTAACGTCGTACCGATCGCCGGACAGAATCTAATCCGCGGCGGTGAGATGAGCGGAATCGATCAGATAACGAAGGCCGCCGGCGCCACAATCTACAAATACAGAACGAGGGCCGAAAAGCTGGCGCAGGAATACGCTTCGGATCGCATGCCATCAGGGCCTGTGAATCCAGAGAACCTCGCCAAGCACCAAGAAGATATCCGCCTAGAGGACGCCCTTCGTAAGGGCACGATCGCACGCGGGGATTTGCTGCAGAAGGTTTCCAAGCGGCGCGCGGATGAGATTATTCGCCGCGCACCTATGTCTCCGCTGCAGGCGCGATTCGATCGACTGCCGTTGTCCGAGTCCGTCAACGTTTGGGATTCGTCTACGCCGTCCGAGAAAGATCAGCTGAAAACTTTGCTGTGGAAGAAACGCCAGGAGTTCATCAAGCAGCACTCTGTCAGAGAACGTGAGTCAGACCCTACGTGGCGCAAGCTGCAAAGTATCTACGCTGATATCAGGAGATAACAATGGAGCTGAGACACTGTAGTCGATGCAATAAATTAGTAGACGAGGACGGAAGTGACGAGCCTCGCGGAATGACTGCGGGCTATTACTACGTTCGTTTTTCGTGGAGTGAATTTGCAAATCCCGGAGAAGTATTTATTTGCGATGAATGCATGTGGAAAGATCCGAGATACATAGCACTATACGGAGTGCAAACATGGATACCATGCGTTGCCCCATCTGTAAAGCCGCAATAGATCGACAGAAGCATGAAGACAGGTTTGTATGCTCGTGCGGTTGGAAGTCCAACCAGCCGGGCGATAAGATCCCGCCACGACAGACGTCGGGCGCGAAGGAGTTTTAAAATGGTTCCTAGTGATTATGTTGTTTCTCAATTAGCGAATATTATGTGGAATGAATCCCACGAGGACTTGCTATTGGGTATGACTCTGTGCGGGCTCGTGGTTCGAAACCGCCAGCTTGCCGGATGGGAAGACGGGCAATGGCTGCGTCTGATTCAGAAGCACGACACATACCGTTTCGATAATGCGGAGCCGCGGGTGATGAAGTTGGGGGACCCCCACCACGATCAGATGTTCCGCCGCTGCTTGGCTACGGCTGAGAACATTTATGCTGGACGCGAGCGGGATATTACGGAAGGGGCTTTGTGGTACGGACGCCTGAATGAATGCTCAGAACAATTCAAAGAAAAGATCGTACGGCAGATGGCGAACCACCCAATGATAGCCACCATCGGCCGCAACGCCTGCTTCAAATAATTCTTCAATAATTCAAATTTCTCACGTCGAACGCAGTAACGCAGACTTCAAATTTTTCGTATGCCATAAAATCTCCTCACTTAGCTACTATTCTCATAACCCACATTTGGCCCAACGAATAGCCGCGACGTTTCTCTCGCGTTTTTTGCCGGCGAATTGCGTTCTTGGCCGCTTGGTAGGTTTTAAACAAAGACGGCCCTGTATTACTGCTGGCAAAGAAGAGCGCCCATATTTTCAAGTCGGCTTTGTTGGCCGCTGTCTGCATGGGCCGTCCATTTTGTAAAACCATGTAATGAATGGTCATGATATTAAAGTTCTCCTTGAGCTTTTTGTCTACTATTTTCCATAAAATCTCCTCACTCTGATTTCCAGTCTATCGCAATCCACCTGCAGTTGTCTACGTCTGTATCGCGCCAGCATGGGGCCTAACAGCCCCTCGGCGTCCTGCCTGTTGTATGCGTCTACGCGCGCCTGCAGTGCCGCGATATCTTCCCGAAGCTCCTGTTCGATCGTCGTCATTTGTATTTATCCTGCAGAGCCGTAGCTTGTTCTTTTGCCCGCTCTTCGCCGTCGGGGCCGAAATACGATATAACGGAGCCGGTAGGCGTCACTACATCCCACCAACCTGGGAAGTGCTTGTCCTGTCCCACCACGACGTTTCCGTACCACTGCACTGGCGGCCTGAGGGATTCTAGCTTCCTCAGCCTTATCTTGTGGCTCATATCTTCCGGCCGCTTCTGGACATGTTTGAACGCGTCAATCAAGTTGTTTAGAGAACTGAGAGGCGCCGTCAGCGCGGGCTTCTCCGGCTTCGGTTGCTCCGTAGTTTTAGGCTCCGCGTGGAGCTCCTTCCAGCGCTTCTGTATTTCCTCGATCTTTTCTTCCAACGTTTTCATAGAGTTTCCGTCGTAGTGCCAGCCTTGTTCCAAGCCAAACCTTTGTGAGACTTCTTGTCATCCCAATCCCAAAAACCTTGATGACCTTTCGCTAGGAGGGGAATCTGAAACTTGATAATGTTGGACAAGGGGTAGCCATACCGGCCCGGCGTAAAATCTCCGTATTCGTCCACGAAATATTCTTTGCCCTCTTTGTTGCGCTCGAAATGAATCAAGCCTTGTTTTGTAGCCACACCGAGAACTGCGCCTGTAGGAATGGTGTCAGGATTGTACCCGAAGCGAATACACGCCTCGCGATCTACCTTAAGCCCGGCATGAATTGCCACAAGCCCGTCGAAGTACCAAGGCATAGGCCGAGTCTCTATGATCTTTCGACCATCAACGATCAGCGATGCCCAGGGTTGCCACAGTGTCAATGCTTTCATTTTGCTCCTTGCCTTATCTCCAAGTAGGGTGTAATCTTTTCGTCACACAACTTGCCTTCCGAGTCATAGAACTTCCCTTCAATCGCTTGTCGTCTTCTAACAACAGTTTGTTTATCTCGCTGAGAAGAATGTACTCATTTAATCCACTACCAGCCAGATAAAACTCACTGTGAGAAGAATTGTTAATTGCTCGTCTCAATTGAGATAAAGTTAGCTTCATGCTATTTCTCCATTCACCAATTTCTTGAGCTCTTCTTCCGCAGTCGCCTTACCTGCAGACGCCATCGTAAGCTTGGCCTCTTCACGAAGTAGATCGGACTTGATCCTCTCCACGATCGCTACATACTTAGCGTATTCCATAGTCGCCTTGGCGTAGGCGGCGGCTGCACGCATAACCTTGGATGCACGAGAATCATCCGTCGGTAGAGCGTCGAAACACACTTCGTGAAATTGCGGCGTCGGATTACTGGTCGAAGTAGGAAAGGTAATGCCAGAAATGGTTGCTACCGGCGTCCACTTCTCGATGTCTTCTGTATCGACAGGCTCGGGAGTGCTCAGCCCTTCGATGTTTGGCGGAGCCACTATCCGATCTTTGGCCTTGTCGGGGTCCGACACAATTCTCTTCGGCTTGGCGAACTGGCAGGCCAAGCAGTCTGTTACACCGTGTGCTTCACATTTGTCTCTCATTTGCTATCCTTTTCCAAGAACGTGTTTGATACTAGCTTAAGCTGGACCCGGCCGATGCTTCGGTCCGTTCTCTCTGGCACTGCCTTGATCACTACGCCTTCTCGAATGTGCTTGGCTCCCGCGACATTAGATCGCCCTTCTACAAGATTTTTAATCGTATCAAAATCAAACCCGCCATCGCAGACCAGCGGCACCGAGTGGTCTAGGAGAACGTTGTAGTCGTTGGAGTCATACGAAGTAAACATAGGATCATCTACTTCGACCCACTTACCGTCCGGAGTGCGGACGTCGAACAAGAAGAATCTTACCACATCTTTGGTCCCATAGTCAAATCCTTTTTGCGTAGGCACGATCTCGCCGTACAGAGTGTAGCCTGGGTACATACGGCACCAGGGTTCGATCCATGTGTTGTCTTTCAGGGCCCGGCGCCACGCGCAGGTAGAGGCCTCGGCCTTCCATAGGTTGCGGGAGCCGGCAAACATCTTGTCCTTGCCGAAGAAGCCGCCCTTGCGGAAAGTGTATCGAGCGTTGGAGCCATGAATCTTTTCGGTGACCCGCACGCGCTCGCCTGGGACGAAAGCGTTCATGTACTTTTTCAAGTTGTCCACGTCGTAGGTCGGCACGCCTTCGGGACCGCGGGACTCGCGACGCTCACCGCTGAGCCAACCTTTTATGAAGGAGATCCATCCGCGGAACGAGCGAGGCAGACCCTTCCTGCCGTTCCCTCCGGTCGCCAGCGTGTAGGCTTCGCCGGGCTCGGGCGGATTATAGTGCTCGATACCTAGGATCTCAGAGACATCGTCACCCACCGTGACTTCATCATATTTGTTTTTTCTTACGTCGAGGACGGTCGCGTAGGACTTGGTTACTTGATCTCCGTCAGGCAGAGGCATGAGAACACCTTCGCTCCATTCGCCGCGAAGCTTCTTGGCTGTGATGCGACGCTTCCTTGCCGGAGTGCCGCCTTCAAATGTGGCGTTGCCCCACAGGAAAGCAAACTCAGGCCGGTCTGGTACCACGGAGTCGGGCGGCACGTAGTATGCCAGATCTCCAACCTTGAACTGTCCCTTGCCTACGACAGCTTGGAAGCCTTCGATGGGAATGATCTCGAGTTTGTCCGCGTTGCCGTGAGGCAACACCTGCTCGATTCGGATTACATCTACACGATGATGCGCTGGTTTATCGTTCACTATTTTCTCCCGCATTCTTTTTCGCACCGCATGGCACACATGTTCTCTTCGCTGCACTGCCGCGAGCAAATCTGTTTGTGACAGTGACAGATCTTGCAATCTGGAAGCTGCGATTGCTGTGGTTCCTTTTTGCCAGCCACAATAAATAGAGCTCCAATTATAACTAATATCACAAAAAACGTTGCTACTTTGCCGGACTCTTTCTCGCTGTTCATTCGCTCTCCTTTGGAACTTCGAACCCGAGACCGGCGCGCGTAGCCCACTGCCTGCGGAGTGCCACGTTTTCGGCCATCTTCGAATAGCGATCGGTGATGGCGGCGCCTGTGTGCCCTACCCAATACCTGAGAATGTCTTCCGGCACTCCGACCTCGCGAAGCTGCGTGATGCGGAATCGTCTAAAGGAATGGAACCCATGAATCCCTAGGGGGCCTAAGCTATCAGTCCTGACTCGGCTCTCCCAGAGTGGCTTGCCTGTATTGGTAGCGAATAACAGCTGCCCAATACCTGCTACTCCTAACTTAAGGGTACACAACATGTTGTTGAGTTTGGGATGCAGATCGATCTCCCGAACCGCGGTTGTCGTCTTGGGCGCCTGCTCCTTACCCTGCCAAATGCTCGTACGGACCGATATGACGGCCCGATCTGGATTCCAGGCTGTATGAAGGCCGTCTTCCCCAAAACGCACCGCCAGCGCCTCCCCTATGCGCAGGCCGGTACCTGCAAGCATCGCGTAGAACTTTGAATACCGTTCGTCCCTCATTGCCGCCTGCAGTCCATCGACCGACACGACCGGCTGGCTCTGCTTACCCATGGGGGGTAGGTCAATGAAGGTGTTGTTCCATATTTTGGGGAACCGGGGCTGACCGTCTTCGTTCAGGGCAGACAGAACGATCTGCTTGACCAAAATGACGATGTTCTTAACTGTCGATGGAGACAAACTCTTGCCAACCAGGACATCCACGAAATCTTTCATGCTCTTGCTGCCAAAACCTTCGAGGCTTTGAGTCCCGATAGTCGGAGAGATCCAATTCCTAGTCCACGAAGAATACATCCGTATCGTGGCGGGCTTCGCCGGGTTGCGGCGGCGCGTAGCCATCCACTGCAGGAACGTCTCCGACTGTTCCGCGACTGTCGGGCTTATCATCGATCCCTTCCCAGGCGCATCCTAATATCCGCGTCGCCCATGCTGTCTCCTGTTCCGTCGGGTTCACACCAGCCTTTGTCTTCGCGATAATCGAGGGAGCCACCGTAGACTTTCTCTTCTTGGTCTGCTGACATCTTAACACCTGGGCAGTCTGTAGGCAGAGAACCTTCCGCTCCGCCGCAGACGGAGCACAGGAACAGATTGCATAGATTACAGCCGTAGGGCTGTCCACACTTACCGTTGCAGGTAGCGCGCGTATGTTTCATGACAGTGGGCCCTCCATGAACCCAAGCACGCCGAAGCAAGCGGGAAACGCATTTGCAATGAACCACGAAAGGACGGTCAGTTTCGACTCTCTGTGAAACTAGGTGGAACTTGTTCTCTATTTTCTTGCCGCAAACGTAGCAAGAAATTTGCAACGCCGGTCGCTTAGGCCCGCAAGAATTTACAATAAGCGCGGGCGGCTCTTCTCTTGCTGTAGCGAGACGTTCATTAATAAGCCTTACCATCTCTTTCTTGTAATCATGCACTGTCCGAGCGGGAGAATTTGCTTGACAGGAGAATCGCTCAAACTCCTCTACTGTGAGCTTAGCTGGCGCAGCGAGCTTTTCCGCTTCCCGGTCGACGGTTTCTCGAATAATTCGAGCGTTCTCGATGTTCGTATTACCGTAGGCAAAGCTCCGGCGCTGCTCCTCTTTCTGTTCGGGAGACAGTTTTACATTTTTCGCCTTGTCCAGCAGCTCGTTGAGTTTCTTATCCATTTGCAAACCTTCCTGTTATTTTTTCTCTTTTACTGAGCCCACACATGATACTAACACATCCGATGGTAGTTGTCTATGGTAAAGTTTGATCATCTTCAAACCGATCGCAAACATCTTTTCCGATAGCGAAGTCTTCTCGGCCAGAATCTTCCCGAACCGGGTATCTCGTTTGTTGAAGCCGCGCCCATCCAACTCCTCGGCTCCATCACACATTCTGGACAAAAGGCGCAGGCCAGTAAGGACTGCCTGCTCTTGTTCATCCGTGAAGCTTCGTTTGACTACGTCTGGTTCCGGTTTTTCCCAACAATCGTGAATCGTGTTTACGTATCCATCTGCTACCAATTTTGCTTCCAACTCTCGCATCTGCTTCTGACCGTTGACTAGCTGCGCTGTCATTTGATCGACGGTGCCGCCGTACGTTTGGTTGCGCATATCGTTCTTGATGGCGCGTCGAACATAAGATTCTTCGCCCGGCTTGAAGCCGCCGACCAACATGCCGCGAAACTGATTTATACATTCTTCGACTTTGAACTCTGGCGCCACATTGGGGTCCTTGACGGCGTCCAGAGCGCAGTCTATGACCTCCTGTTTGTCGATAATTATCTGGGCCATGCGTTCATCCAACGAACCCTCGAGAACTAGGTGGCGGACGAAGACGGTGTCTTGCTGTCCGATACGGTGACAACGGTCTTCGGCTTGCGTGACGTTGCCTGGGACCCAATCCAGTTCACCGAAGATGACAGTTGAAGAAGCAGTGAGCGTGATGCCAACACCAGCGGCTCGTATAGTCCCAATAAATACTTTGCAAGTTTGATCCGTCTGGAATTTGTCAACAGCCGCTTGCCGATCTTCGTTTGAAGTCCGACCGTCAATAGCAACAGCGGAATCCCCAAAGGCATTACGCAAAGCGTCGACCACTTCATTATGGTGGACAAAGACGCAGAGCTTATCTTCTTCCTCAAGTACTTCATTGATGTGGTCAACGATGAAAGGAATCTTGGCGATGGCGACTGCTTTTCGCACCAGCGACATTTCAGCGAATGCGGGTGTTTCAAAGTCTCCGTCTTTGATAGTTTGTGAGTAATCGTCATAGGCTTGTTTTTCTTTCTCGAGAATATCCTCTAGACCGTCTGATTCAAGAACCAAAACCTGCCGGCGCTTGGGTGGGAGCTCCTTTAACACATCTGCCTTCAAGCGGCGTACCATGCACGTTGCCCGCAGGCGCTCCTGCAAGTCGTCCAAGTTAGACGCGCCGCTGAAATCCCAACCGAACCGAGTCTGGAACGCGTTGCAATATTTTCTGGCATATGCCATGAAGTTCTTTTCGAAGCCCGGGGCCAAGGAGTTGAGCAAGGGCCAGAGCTCCTTCGGGCGGTTGACAATCGGCGTGCCTGTAAGAAATAGGCGACGACCGGCCTGGATAGGCTTGATCTCCGCGCGTTCTTTCCAAGCCGTGCAGCCTAGGACTTCGACAGTGCGACCAGCCTTAGGGTTCTTGAGATAGTGAGCTTCATCGACGATCAACACGTCCCATTTGTTCTCGCGAATTTGAACCCGGAACTTGCGTAGCAATTCGTAGTTGACGATTACGACGTCTGCGACGGGCCACGCTTTCTGCCCTGACTGGATTACCGCGACTGTGGAGCCTTTCGTGTTCCACTTGTTCCACTCGCGTTGCCAGTTAAGTTTAAGGGACGCCGGGCACACAATCAATGCAGTTCTAGCTGTCGGAACCGCGTTGTAAATTCCCACCGCCTGTATAGTTTTGCCGGTCAAAGCCCCATCTCGTCGGCGATAAGAACACCGCCGACAAGATGGGTTCGCCTATCTTGAGAAGTTTCAGCCTGCATGTTTCTCCTCTCTTCGTAATTTTTTTTTCCCAACGTTTAAGTTAAACACAAAGATTTCATTTCAAATCTCCAAACGCTCGCAACGCATACGCTATACCTGCTTTTTGGTAACCTAGATATGCCAGCCCTTTCGGGCACGGAATATCTATGTTGCTGTCTGACGCCCTAGAAGTTTCAATAAACGCTTGACGAGCGTTCTCGTATTCTTCAAATTTCGCTTTGGCTTCTGGAGTGATGCTAGGCTGAATAGGTCGGAGACCTGCGAGTCGCTGAGTGGCAGGATCACAGTACCATACTTTCTTTTCTCCGTCCCACTTGAAGCCGCATTTCTTGAGAGTTTCTTTGTTGTCGTAGGTATCTTTCCCTTCTACCTGGAAGCGATCATTCTGCCATACGATTCGCATTCGACCTTCCTTCCATAAGGTGCAAATAGTGCCACACGAGTGCGCGGCTTGCGCACGTATTCGGTTAGTGAGCCAGGAACAATCCGGCCGCCATAAGACATCAGGGGGTGAGCCTCGAAGCCGGTGCGTGAAAGCCTGTACTGATACTGGATCGTGTTCTTCAAATCGTCCACCGGGTTCATCCGCGACGGAAGCCGCGGAGGAAACAGGTTGGACAGAATGCGCTCGAGAAAATTTCCTTCGCTGATATTAAACATTAGGGCGCACCTTCTCCGCCACCTTCTGCCACACCGCGAACGGCGTCTTGGCTGAGCAGCTTACCGCACCGACGCCTTGGGGAAATCGCGTGAAGAAACGGATGATCTCGACTTCTGGGCCATCGGCAGCCTTTTTGTCCGCCGCCATTCCGTTCAACAAGTCCAAATACGTGAAATTCATGTGTTTTCCTTTTATTTTGGGGTGACCCCCGGGATTCGAACCCGGATATCCGGTGCCACAGACCGGCGCTCTAACCGTTGAGCTAAGGCCACCCTCAGATTTTACTACAATCGTTCTCTAGTTGTCAAGCGATAAATCTCCAACAAACGCTGCCCACTTTTCGTCTTCCGTGTGGATTATGGACGTGGCACCTGTCGTGCCGTCGATCTCGGGCTCCCACAGAATGTATGTGGTCTTGCCCCGTCGAACAATTGTACCATGATCGTATCCGATATCAGGCCGCATATCCAGTTTCACTTTGGTGCCCTCAGGGAGGGCGGCTAGTTCTTGAAGTGTCATGCATAGTCCTCCGGGTTGAACTTCGAAATGATTTTGTCCAGATTAGTGGAGTAATCGGAAACTACATCGATATCGTTGCCGAGCACGAAGTATACCCAACCTGTACCGGACAAATGCTGAGGTTCAGTAAAATGAACAGTTGCTTCATCTAAGTTAAATAGAAGTTCCATGACTGCTTTCTTTGAACGAACAGCTGTTTCTTCATCCCCGTCATCCACCACGCGTGGTTCTACACCGCACGATTCTAGGTGTTTCAAGAAGTTCCACACGATGCGGCGTTCGCGCACCACATGTACGGGAATTGGTTCGTCCTTGTGCAATCCTTTGTCGATATTCAGCCTGGGTGCATTTTCTATCTTCATACGTGAACCTCCACTGATTCGGAACCTTCAAACAAATCAAGCAATACTTCGGCTTGCGATGCTTGACGACGGAATATTTCTGCTAAATCGATTGAATGCTTCTTCAAAGACGGATTAATGCAAACGTTTGAATTCTCCCGAAACTTCTCTGCCGCAACCCGCAGGGATGTTTCCAACAAATACTTTTGATCGGCTGTTAAATACATTCAGCTGACCTCCACCTTCTCGAGCTCCTTGAGATTGTGGCTGGAGTTCTCAGCCCAACCTTGAGGCCCGCCGTGGTCGAAAATAATCCCGACATTGGGTGTGGTTTTGTGACGATATCCATTCTTCCTTTCGACCAGAATGACGGTCCCTAGACCGTATTTCTTGTGACGTATTCGTGTGCCTTCGATCATTGTTTCTCCTTTAGTTTGAGGGATAAGCTACCGACCACGTCGAGCGAAATGCTGGACGCCATTGCAATTTGGAGCCGCGACGAAATTTATTGCCGTTTAGGATAAAAGTCCGTTCGTAGTCGAGGCCGTACACAATAAGTTGTCCATCCTGTTTACCATCTGCATCCAGGACGGGCTCATTGCCGCTGAACTTCACAACCTGCCGCTCGAGCTCGTTGCCGTTGGCGCGCAGGTCTTCATACATCCGATCGCGCGCCGCCTTGTCTGTCGTGGTGATGACTTCCATGCTCATGCTAATCTCCTTTTCTTGGGCAGAAGCCTGAACGCTCTACGACTGAAATACCACTGATTCACTGTGGCAGAAAACCGATCTGTAATGCCGTAATGACCTTCGTTCCAGTCTTTCAACTTGACGCAATAATATATAACCTCCTCATCTTTGAACTCCTTGACAACGGTACCTGTTTTTCCCAAAGAGCCCGTGCTGTCTTCCTCATTCACAATCTTGATTCGTCGATTCAGAATGCTCATGCCGCCTTCCTTTCCCAATGCGCTGGAATGATAGCCAAAACTTCTGCATCTGTCAATAGCCCGAGTTCCTCAACTGTACCTGTTAAACTGCTAGGCACCCACACCTGCTTGCCTCTTTTCGCGTTCGTTTCGTGCCGCAGCTTCTCAAACTTCTCTCGCATACCGGGATTTTTGCGCTCCCGGTGTGGAGTCGTTCTTTCTTTCACCGCTTTAACCGTTGCCATTCTTATCCTCCTTGACTGCTTTTTTCGCGCAAGCCCAACAAGCGGGTTGCCATTCGTTTTTGTCATCCTTTAATGCATAACCGTGCTCTTCTTTGTGACAGAAAAAACATTTCACTTCGCCGGGTTCGGTCCACTTTGCGCTCATTTGTTTCCTTTCGGTTTAGCAAACAACTGCGTGGCCGGGGGCCAAGTCAGAATGTCCGGATCCGAGTGTTCGTTGCCGAGCTCCAACAGAATCAACACCCGAGCATCGGGCACGTACTTGTGTTGCCACCCATGCTCGAGCGCTATCTGCTCGAGAGTTGCTCGCGTCTGTGTCCAGGTCTTGCCGGGCTCATACCCATGTGCGTCAAGGACTTGCTGAATCTGTTTGACGCGTTTCGGGTCTGGCTGCAGCTGCTTAGCCTCCACAGAAAGTGTAGAGGCTAGCAGGAGGAAAGTCAAGATTACTTTAGTACTATGCATGTATCCACGTAGTCTTGAACGTGCTCAAGTTTAACGTCGCGGCCATAATCGCACGAGATGGCGAGATCTTGGATGCCGTCCTGCATGAGGTCAAGCCCAATACCCAAAGCGTTCTCTATTCCTTTCTCCGCATCCCATCGATCGAGCTGAGCCTGCACAGCTTGCTGCAGATATGGAAGAACCGCGGCTTTCTGCTTCTTTGTTAGCTTCATGCTGTCTCCTTTTTTATTGTCTGTTTCCCGCAAACACAAACACTCCAACGATAAACGCAGTGCAAGCAGCCCAACACCCAAACAAGCAAATAGCTCCGATTGTTGCGAGCAGGCCGACGAAAGCAAGCACACCAACCCACTCGGGTGTTTCTTCGGTTTTCATGTCGTCTCCGGGTCGTTCACGATGCGTGGCTGCGTTACCCGAACCTCGAGCCCTGACGTCAGAACATCGAAGCGCTGCTTGCGGTCTAGACCTTTCCAAAACTCCTTAACTGCTCTACTCACCGCGATAGACAAGCTCGTGGCGGTCTTGGTGAAGGATCGGCCAATTCCCGGGCCTTGCCTACGGTCTGTGAAGCTACATCGAACGTTGAATGTTTTCATTGAGCTCCTTTGCGATATCTTGAGTCATGTTGAGTTCGCAGTGAATGCAGAACCCTGTCAACTTCTCTTCGCCTTCCAGTTCACCTTCACACATAATGCAGAATTCAGTTTCCATGTTGCTCCTTTTGATAGGATATTTGTCCTGCGAGATAACCGCGAGAATATTCCTGCTGAGATTCTGACTCCGAAGAAAAAGAAACACTAGCATATTTATTTGTGCGCCCAAAGGAAGCGTCTACTTTTCCGTTCTTGAAGCCCTGTGCCCAAGCCTCTCTATCCAATTGACCTTTCGATTGGCGTGACTTGAACTATAAGCCCGGGTCTCCGCATCTGCCCGAACTTCCGAGCATGCGGTGTATCCATTGCCCTAACTACAGTGTGGCCCTCATGAGTCTCTGGACTCACCCGACCGCGGTAGAAGTCAATCCTGTAGCGCTGTTTAGGCACTTAATAGCTCCTGTTCTGACTCATTAGTTAGGTCAGTCGCTATTTCCGTTAAATCCCGAGACAAAATTGCATGCGCGGCAATAACATATGGCCGCATTGTGCAGATAAACTCTTCTGCTTTTTCCTCGGAATCAGCTAAAATAAAATCTCGAAACCATCGCTGCTCATCCATCTCATAACTTATAACTAAATATCTACTTTTACTTGCTTTTGACATTTTGTTCCTCCCTTGCTAGACGTTGTGCGTTCTCTTCTCGCGTTGGCATAGACAGATATCGTCGTCTCCTATTGGGAAGGGTTTCCCGGCAAGCCCCCTCGGTGAAGGGGCTTGACATGAACACTACTGTTTCTTTCGAAGAACTTCTGTCACGGTCTCCCTGCCGTCCCGCATAGCGCGCTTAATATATGCATACGTGTTAGGCAGGTGGCGTTTGATATACGCGAAGGCTTCGGGCCTGTTGTCGAAATACTCCTTCACATCTTGCGGTCCTTCGGTTTCGAGCACATCATAATCCACAACTTCGTACTCGATCCCTTTTTGTGGCTGCTCGGCGTCCAAATCTACCACTGCCTGAACGATACCGCCCTCAACGAATACGACTATGTTCATGCTTCCTCCACTTCTGTAAGCTCTGCGTCAAGATGGTCAAAACCGCTGGATTCGTAGCTAACTTCTCCCTTGGCATTCAATTCGAACGCTTGCTTAATTGCGTCCTCTTCGCAGCTTGCTTCCACCTCTACGATTGCCCACATTACTGTAGGCAAATTCAAACGAACGTTGTATGGCTTCATGATGCTTTTCCGTGTTAACTTTTTCTTCATGCTGTCTCCTTTGTAAATTCTTCGAACTTGGTTGCACGAATATGATCGCAAGCTTTCTGAGCTTGGCTGATTGCACTAATCAACATCATTGCCAGCGGTGGGCCCACCAGCAAACCGCTAACACCACGTACAGCGATAGCGTCGAACGCTTCTGGGCCCCAAAGAAGACCCATTCTGTCCAGAGCTATTTGAGCTTTCGACAGCGTTAGTTTCAAACGCTCAGGACGAATCAGGTCATGCAGATATCCTACATGGTCGAAATCAGGTTGGTACTGTTCCATGCTTGTACTCCTTTCTCGAATTTTGGGAATACACTCTCCGCGCATTCGTCTAGCCTAGAGAAATTCTTCTCTTGCGCCACTGGTACTAGCCAAGCCCTTGACAGAGTGTATCCCGTTGGGCTCACTCAAAGAATGAGCCCTAGCGAAACACTCAGCCTTTATGCTCTACATTTTCGAAAGCTTTGGAGATTGCGCGGCTGCGGAACCCGTAGGCCAGTAACTCAGTCCGCAGTTCTGCAAGCTGATTATTTTCTTCTTCTTTGATGTAGCCTTCTTCGGAATCTGACTCAATTCCCCAAAGTCCGCCGGAGTGAATCTTCTGAACAACCTGAGTCTTTGGGTTCCACACTTCGGCTTCGGCGACTACACCAATAAAACACCAGTCTCCGCGATTGAGAGACTCCATGCGTTCATAGTCTTGACGGACATACTTGCGGACTTGCTCTGCGGTATACTCCGGCAGGACTTGGCCGTTGTTGTCTACGTAGTTAAAGCTCGGATTGAAATAGCGGTACTCGTTTCGCCCTATCGCCGAGTCACGATAGATAGAGAACTCGGAAGTAGACCGTTGACTATACTCCCCGAGCCACGATGTGTCGGGAGATTCGTCGATCATTCTTTTAATTGTGATTTTCAGGATGCGTTTACCAGTTCGCTTTTTCATGGTTACGTCTTTCCTCTTTTTCTGGGAGTGTATCCCATTGGGCTCACCAAGATGAGCCCTAGCGAAACACTATCGTTTTGGTTGTGGCGCGTGAACAACGTTGTAGCAAGCTGTCCCTTCTCCACCACAATTTAAGCATTGTCCGCCTTTGGGCCCCCACGTAATATCGGACGTTGTACACGGTCTAGGGGGAATACATAACTTTTCTAGTTTTTCCATACACTACTCCTTTCCAAAAAGTTGAAGAACAGCATCGTAGGCGTCCAACATTGCGTCCAAGTGCGAAGCGTAATCTTCAAACGGACCTGCAGGGTAGCCGTTGGATGCTGTAGCTTCTAATGCATCTAATTGACTCTCTATCTCTACTGCATCGTCGCCTTGCAAGTAAACGTTAGCCCTATCGTGCAACCGAACAATCAGAGCATTGCCGAATCTGTCTGTTTGCACTCTGTACTTGTGTCCTGTTCGAACCATTACACTACTCCTTTCCAGCGTAGAAACACTGCGAATCAACGAAAGCTTTGTCAAACCGAGCCCTACTCGGCGGCCAAGCTAACACTCTCAAAACTGTGAGCGCTAGGCTTGGACGCTGCATGAGCAACAAAAACATGGTGAGTGTTCGCATACACTTCCCCTTCTATCCTGTTGAATGGCGCAGGGTGCCCCATTAGTACCAGCAATGCGGCCACAAACCCCAATCACCTTGCTCGCTACGTCCCCAAGAATGCTCTGCTACAGGGTACGTTTCGTTCATGAAATCATCAGCTTCATCTTCCATTTCGTTTGCAAACTCATATCCTGCAAGAGATTCAGGCAGCGGATTCTGCGGATCATCATCTTGTACGTCGAAACCGTGTGATTCGCAGAATTCTATGATAGCGTCAACGGCGTAGACGCCGCGTGCGCCATCAACGTAGCAGCCTGCATCCTTGGCAGAATACGATGGCGTTTGTTTTGTGAATGCCATGAGTATTCTCCTGAGGCAAAGTGTGCCCCACTGTGCTCATAGTTGTGGTATGAGCACTAGCGATACACTTTATTCTCCGATTGAGTCTTTGCCTTGCTCTGCCGGATTCAGGCCCGGCTCTGCTTGTGGAACATCGGGCAGCGCATCATAGTCTAACACGCGCCATGCACCGGAGGGTGACACGATGTAGTTTCTATCTGAGGCTTGAATGATTGTGCCCACTGGATATTGCATAGAATCTCCTTTGGGGAGTGTATCCCATAATGCCCACTGCAAGCGGTAAGCGGTAAGCAGTGAGCAGCAGCGAAACACTCTTACTCGAATCCTGGCCCGTTGATTGTGGTAATCCAACGTTCTCGTCTAGCTTTGGACTTCAGTTGCGTCTTGAGCCGTGCTCCTAGATACCAGTTACGAATAATCATGAAAGGAATCGCAAGCTCAAGCAAAAGGAATGCCGTCGTTGCAAAGAAAAACCCATAGTACAGAATGAGTTTTAGCATGTTATCCTTTCTTGGCATCAATCTTTTCTACCAGTTTATTTTCGATAGACTTGTCCCCGTACATCTTGTTTCGTAGTCGGGCATTCACAGTATTCTCCTTCTAAGTTTGGGAGTGTATCCCACTTCGCTCACGATTGTGGCGTGAGCGATAGCGATGCACTCTACTGGTAGCGTCTTTCCCTCTCCATGTCGGATTCTTCCTCCAAGATGCCTTGTAGATATTCCATTTCATCTTCGCAAACAAGGTCTTGCTCGAAAGCTTGCTGCAAAGATTCAATCGCGCGCTGACTACACTCGCCGGCCCTAATCTCAGCCGAGATAGCAGCGAACATTTCGGGATGCGTTTTCATGGTACTCTCCCTATGCTTGAGTTGGTTCGCCCAACTCGACATGAGCGTAGCTTACACTACGCCCATAGCGTGGTAGGCGATGTAGGAATGGTTCTGGCAGTTCTGGCACGGAGTATTGAGAACTCCAACCAACGTCCTGCTCTTATTCAAGACGTTGGGTGTTGCCCTCAAGGAGATGCGTTCCCAGTTCATGAAGTAAACTGGGCCGGTGGCGCTACAATCTAGCGCCCTAGGCTCAAGTTACTTGCTGTCCTGACCTTGGAAAAGCTTGGAATCGTTGGCGAGAATGAAAGCCTCAAGCTCGCCGCTCTTGACAGTGGCGATAACACGTGCCCACTGCTTTTTAGTCAAGGTGACGGGGAAACGGCCTAGGCAGTAGTGTGAAATACCACCCTTGGCAGTGACCTTGAGCTTGCTGCCTTCGTTGGCCGCCTTGCGTTCCAGTTCCGCGATACGTGCCTTCAATTCGTCGTACGTGGGAGCCTTAACCGTATCCGTGACAACAGTAGTAGGTTGAGTATACATGGTACTTCCTTCTGCCCGATAGGGCAATTAGAATTGACGTTCATTTTCCAATGTACGTCTTAGAACGGGCAGTCTAGTGGAACTGCCCGCTCGCGTCGTGCATTGTACTGGACATTGCGTTACGTCCTATTCTCACCCGTAGCTAGGCTACGGCAGTGACAGTTCTTCCCTACTACGTACGGCCTATAGTGCGCGAGTACGCCTCAGTTCTCTGCCTAGGGTTCGCATTTCGCCAACATACTTCGCTGGCTCCCCTATGTAGAATTGCCTACACTACGCGCGTGTAACAGTCTGGGTCGTCGCCACTCGACAGGCTCGCCGGAGACACTACGCTTCGCAGTGTTTAGGACTTGGCAAACAGACGGGCTGTGTCCTTCGTCGTTACCCTAGTCAGTGTGTCAGTCTACGCTGTCCCGTCCTACGGTCTCTGTGTCAGGCGATATGCCCGGCTGGTACCACGGAGCGTATACTCTCTGCTAGAATCCACGAGTTAGCTTCATTGCGCGGCCTAGTTTGCTGT